>UMGJ01066191.1_pt1 | contig 92144 bp, 79 predicted proteins | sample 1965221 | NCBI WGS metagenome assembly UMGJ01 (sample SAMEA4836067, study PRJEB28245) | human gut metagenome | biome: gut microbiome; material: fecal sample | place: Denmark | collected 2008
TAGCTTTCCGAATAGCTTTCCATTTATGTGTTACCTCCAAAGTGTTGTGAAACCGCCTTTTGGGGAATCTGCTCCCCGTCATGCAATTTTTTGTTATTCGCCAATCTTTTTTTCAAATTTATCCTTCGGCATTTCCTTCGGAACATCGATGGGATAGTTGCCGGTAAAACATGCCGTACAGAAGCCGCTTTTGGGTGTCATTTCCGGTGTCGTCAAAGACTGTACGCCGTCAATGCTTAGATAGCCCAGGGTATCTGCGCCGATGTGCTTACAAATTTCCGGAATTGTCATCTGGCAGGCAATCAGGTTTTCCTTGCTGTCGATGTCTACGCCAAAGTGACAGGGATTTGTAAACGGCGGACAGGAAATGCGCATGTGAACTTCTGTTGCACCTGCTTCCCGCAGCAGGTTGACGATTCTCTGACAGGTTGTGCCGCGCACAATGCTGTCATCTACCAGGATCACGCGCTTTCCTGCAACAACGCTTTTGACCACGTTTAATTTAATGCGCACAGAATTGGTACGCATTTTTTGATTCGGCTGAATGAAAGTTCGTCCGACATACCGGTTTTTGATAAAACCGACTTCATAAGGAATTCCGGATGCCTGGGACAGACCCAGTGCAGCATCCAGTCCACTGTCCGGAACACCGATTACAACATCCGCTTCTACCGGATGTTCTTTCCAGAGGAGCTTTCCGGCGCGAATTCTTGCATCGTGTACGGTACAGCCGTAAATGACAGAATCCGGCCGTGCAAAATAGACATATTCAAAGACGCACAGAGACGGCTTCTGACCGCAGTGTGTGCGGATAGAACGTGTTCCCTGATTGTCTGCAATGACAATTTCGCCCGGATCCAGTTCGCGTTCAAAAGTTGCTTCTACACTATCCAGTGCGCAGCTTTCAGATGCAAACACAATACTTCCGTCCTTACAGCGACCCATACAGAGCGGACGGAATCCATTGGGATCTCTTGCGGCAATGAGCTTTTGCGGAGACATAATGACAAGAGAATAGGCACCCTTCAGATCGTACATGGCGTACTCTACCGCTTCTTCAATGGAAGAGCGTTTCAGGCGCTGTTCTGTCACCGCATAGGAAATGACTTCTGTATCATTTGTGGTGTGAAAAATCGCACCGCGCAGTTCATACTTTCGGCGCAGTTCATGTGCATTGACCAGATTCCCGTTATGCGCAATTGACATCGGGCCTTTGACATGGCGCACCACAATGGGCTGTGCATTGGAGCGGCTGGGCTTTCCGGTTGTGGAATACCGTACGTGACCGATTGAAATATTCCCTTGTCCGAGCTTTTCAATCTGGCTGCGGTTAAACACTTCCGGAACCAATCCCAGATCCTTGTGATGGGAGAATACGCCGCGGTCATTGACAACAATACCACAGCTCTCCTGTCCTCTGTGCTGTAATGCATAAAGCGCTACATATGTCATGGATGCAACGTCAGTTGTGTGGGGTGCATAAACGCCAAACACGCCGCATTCCTCATGCAGTCCTGTCTTCAATACAATCATTCCCTTCCGTTCCAGCAATACGAACACAGCTGGCAGTCGGGTTTTCCAACGGCACGAATGGTTCCTTCCAGAGACTGAAATTCCAGCGAGGTCAGTTGGAGACGCCGGCAAATTTCATCCCGAAGCAGCTTTCCGCGTTCTGTGTTAGAGTTGCTGTACTCATCAATATGCTGCAATCCTGCAACGCCTTCATTTTCATCAATGATCTGACGTGCAATCAATTCCATCTCAGAAGTACTCCGAGAGAAATTCAAATATTTACAGCCGTACATAATTGGCGGACAGGCAGACCGCATATGGACTTCCTTTGCGCCGTTTTCATAGAGAAACTCAACAGTTTCCCGCATCTGTGTGCCCCTAACAATGCTGTCATCCACGAAAAGCAGCTTTTTCCCGCGGATCAGCTCCGGAACGGGAATCAGTTTCATTTTCGCCACCCGGTTACGCATGGACTGATTGGCAGGCATAAAGCTCCGCGGCCATGTGGGTGTATATTTAATGAATGGTCTTGCAAAAGGAATGCCGCTCCGGTTTGCATAGCCGATGGCATGGGGAACGCCGGAATCCGGAATGCCGCAGACGTAGTCCACATCCGGGAGCTTTCCGCTTTTCATATCGTTTTCCGCCATGATTTCACCGTTTTTGGTGCGCATTACTTCTACATTTACGCCTTCATAGCAGGCAGTCGGATAGCCATAGTATGTCCACAGGAAGGTGCAGATTTTCATGGAATCCGTACCTTCGTAGAGCACATCGTATCCGTCCTTTGTTAGCCGGGTGATTTCGCCAGCCTTTAATTCGTGACAGGTCTCATACCCCAGTTTCTGATACGCAAAGGATTCAAAGGAGAAGCAGTAGCCGTCTGCCCGTTTTCCAATGAGAATGGGCAGCTTGCCAGCCTTGTCCCTTGCGCAGATAATGGAGTTTTCTGTCATAATTACCAGTGACATTGTGCCTTCGATTTTTTCCTGCGCATAGCGGATGCCTTCTACAAAGGAAGACTTCTGCGCAATCAGTGCGCCAATGAGACCGCCGGAATTGATGTTTCCGCTGCTCATGGTTTCAAAATTTGCACAGCCGCTTTCCAGGAGTTCTTCCGAAAGTGCCTTGGCGTTCTGGATAATTCCGATGGAACATACTGCGTACAGTCCTAATTTAGAACGTACCATAATGGGCTGGGGATCTGTATCGCTGATGCAGCCGATACAGATGTTGCCGCGCATTTTTTCCACATCCTTTTCGAACTTTGTCCGGAAAGGCGAATTTTCAATACTGTGAATATTCCGCTGAAATCCAAGCTCTGCGGAATAAGATGTCATACCGCCGCGTCTCGTCCCAAGATGTGAGTGATAGTCTGTTCCATAAAATACGTCGAGAATGCAGTCATTTGCAGAGACTGCACCAAAAAAACCGCCCATGCGTTTATTCTCCGAAGATACGCTTCATGACTTCCTGATAAGCCTCTTCGGTACCGCCCATATCTCTGCGGAACCGATCCTTGTCCAGCTTTTCATTGGTCTTGACATCCCACAGACGGCAGGTGTCCGGAGAAATTTCATCTGCCAGGATGATGGTACCATCAGACAGGCGGCCGAATTCGATCTTGAAGTCGATCAGGCGGATGCCAATGGACAGGAAGAACTTCTTCAGCACTTCGTTTACCTTGCGAGTATAATTCTTGATAGTGTCGATTTCTTCCTGTGTTGCCAGACCCAGTGCCAGTGCATAGTCATCATTGATGAACGGGTCGTTCAGTTCATCGCACTTGTAGCTGAATTCCAGAATCGGGCAGAGCAGATCTTTGCCTTCTTCTACGCCCATGCGCTTAGAAAAGCTGCCGGCAGCAACGTTGCGGACGATTACTTCCAGCGGTACGATGGAAACCTTTTTTACAGCAGTTTCCCGGTCGCTCAGTTCTTCTACCAGGTGTGTAGGAACGCCTTCTTTTTCCAGCTGTTTCATGATGTAGTTGGACATCCGGTTGTTGATGACACCCTTGCCCACAATGGTGCCCTTCTTTTCGCCATTGAATGCAGTTGCATCGTCCTTGTAATCCACGATTACAACATTTGCATCCTGTGTTGCGTATACTTTCTTTGCTTTTCCTTCATAGAGCTGTTCTTTCTTTTCCCAGTTTGCCATTTTAATTTCCTCCATATTTTCTATTTTTTCCATATCATCAGAAACGGTTTTGCTGCAAAAATTGCTTTTTTGAAAACAGTTTCTTATTTGCAGGTACTGTACTCTGCGGAGATCTTTGCGTCCTTTGCTTTTACGCCCTGTTCCATGTCAGCCTTCATCTGTTCCAGCTTCGCGTCAATTGCCGGATCAGAGAGCGCCAGCATCTGGGCTGCGAGAATTGCAGCGTTTGCGGCACCGTCAATTGCAACTGTTGCAACCGGAATGCCCTTGGGCATCTGCACCGTTGCCAGCAGTGCATCCAGGCCGTCCAGTGTGGACGATTTTACCGGAATGCCGATTACCGGCAGTGTGGTGTGTGCCGCCAGAACGCCGCCCAGATGTGCAGCTTTTCCGGCAGCGGACAGAATTGCACCGAAGCCATTTTTCTTTGCATTTGCAGCAAATTCAGAAGCCAGTGTCGGAGTGCGGTGGGCACTCATCACATGAACCTCATAAGGGATTTCGAATGCATCCAGCTGTTCCAGTGCGCCTTTTACTACCGGAAGGTCGCTGTCGCTTCCCATAATGACTGCTACTTTTTTTGCCATACGTATTCCTCCTGAATCAGAGCACACGCTCATGAAATTGGATACAGCATCCTAAGCCGGCGCTGCATCATAATATGTAAAAACAGAACGGTAAAAGCAGCTTTTAAGAAAGCTGCAGTTCTGTGATCACCCAGACTTCCTGTTGTGATTTTGCCATGGTGACGGACATGGCTTTCCTGGCAGAATCGCTTTCACTGGTTTGCAGGGAAACAGATGCCTGCCATGTGAGAATGGGTTCCTGCTGGTCAGAAGTTTCTGCGTGAAGCAGGACATCTGGCTCCGTTTGTGTCAGGGATTGCCCCGGCTGTGAAACAGCGGAGAGAATCGCTTCCTCATGCGACTGATCTGTCAGCTTATCCAGTCCGGAAAAATCACCGGTAGACATCATAGTCAGCAGGGATTGCAGCAGATCTGCTGTATGGATCCACTCCTGCGGAGTCAGCAGAGCAGCATCTGCATGCTCCAGAGTTGCAGTAAACGACTGCTCCCCAAAGGAACGGGACAGCGCGACGCTTTGCAGCGTCAGGCCGTAGTCATTGACTGCAAACTGAAACTGATCGTTCCCTTTTGTCAGCGTCAGGACATCCTCTTTTAAAGAACATGTATCTGCTGTCATGGTTTCTGCAACCCGGAAAGTGCTGTCATAGATGACGATCTTGTCATTTCCGGAGAATGTTGCCATATAATAGGAAGAACCCAATACCTGTACATCCTGATATACAAATGGTGCCACAATATTTCCGCTGGAATCCAGTACGCCCACTCTCCGGCCGCCTGCTGTGTCTGTTACGGCGGACAAATACTCGGTGTCCAGAAAGCGGAGTTGTTCCCATTTGGCATCAATAATGGTATTGCCGCTGGCATCCCGCATTCCGTAGAGATCCTCGTCACCCTGGAAAATCACATTTCCGTTGGCGTTGACAGAAGAATCTGTATGGCTCTCTGAATTTTTGGAAACATTGAGAGAGAAACTGACCGTAGCTACAATCAGCAGTACCAGAACCGCAACCAGGATTCCCACAAATAGTTTGATATGCTTATTCAAAATAGTCTCCTTTTTTCAGAAAAAGCAGATCGGATTTTTGGGACAGCCCATTCAGGCTTCCGGTTCCTTTCGGATATCCTTTTCGGTTTCCCGTACTAGATAGATCGGCCGCCGCTTGGTTTCCAGATAGGTCTTTGCCAGATACTGACCGGAAATGCCAGTGCAGAATAGCTGGAGACCGCCCATAAAGAAGATCGCGCAGATCAAAGTGGCAAATCCCTGTACCGGATCACCCAGGCAGAGCTTTTTGATAATGATCACAATGATCATGACAAATGCAATCAGGCAGCTGACAACGCCTAGAATGGAAGAAATCGTCAGCGGTGCTGTGGAAAAGGCGAAGAACCCTTCCAGCGCATAGCGGAACAGCTTCCAGAAAGACCAGGTGCTGGATCCGGCTGCACGTTCTACATTTTCATATTCCAGGTACTTGGTGCGGAACCCAACCCAGCTGAAAATGCCCTTGGAAAAACGGTTATATTCCTTCATAGAGAGGATAGAATCTACCATCTGCCGCGTCATAAAGCGGAAATCCTGTGCCCCGTCTACAATTTCTGTCTGAGAGATCTTGTTCATGATCTTATAGAATTTACGCGCAAACCAGGACAAAAGCTTTGGCTCGCCCTTTCGGCTGACACGTCTTGTGGTGGCACAGTCATATTCGCCGGTGCGTACAATGTTGTACATCTGCGGCAGGAATGCCGGCGGATGCTGCAAGTCCGCATCCATTACAACCACATAGTCTCCGGTTGCATTTTCCAGGCCGGCGTACATACCAGCTTCTTTTCCGAAATTGCGGGAAAAAGAAATATACCGTACCCGCATATCCGCTTTTGCCATTTCCCGGAGCTGGGAGAGCGTACCATCTCTGGAACCGTCATTGATGAAAAGCAGCTCAAATTCCGTTTCCGGATGTTCCTGCTGGATTTGTGCCATTACCTTCTGAATTTCTGTATAAAAGAGCGGCAGTACCTCTTGCTCATTATAGCAAGGTACTACAATCGAGATCTTTTTCATAGTAATCCTTTCTGTCCCCTTCTGACAGTTGTTGTTCTGACCGAATCGAAAGTATGCTTTTTTCGACACGCTTTAATTATTATACCACTTTTTTTCGCATTTTACAATAGGTTATGCCGGATATTTTTTTGCTTTTTCGAAAAAATATGTGAATAAATTATTTAACCGGCGCTATTGCAGGCACGAAGTAACGAATTTTGTGCGATTTTCCAAAAAATTCGTAAGTTGTGTTTTATAAAATGAAGTGCGATGGCATTGCTGCTGCATCAGCGCAATCAATTCCTGATCCGAAACCAGACGGAGCGCCTGTACTTCCGAGGCCTGCATCGTGCATTCCTTCAGAGAAAACGGAAAACAGGCATAGTAGATATCGTGAAAGCAGTGGGGTCTTTGGTCACGAAAGAGAAACCGCACTGCTCTTGACGGTACAGTCAGCCCGACTTCTTCTTTTGCCTCCCGGAGCGCGCCGATCAGACTGGTTTCGCCGGCATCTACTGCCCCTGCGGTAATATCCCATTGACCGGGGCGGCTTTCTTTGCTGTCTGATCGCTGTTGTATCAGAAACTGCTGTGCAGTATTTTCCAGGATGATATGGGCGCACAGAAAGAATTCACCGTCTTTCAGCGCAGTGTGCCGTTCTGCCTGCCGTCCGGTTTTGTTCCCGGCGGCATCATAAATATCCATCCACTCCATTTGCTTTCCCCTGCCTTTCGGTTTCCGATTTTGTGGTTCGGATGTGCTTTTCTCTTATTGTACCATGAACTTCCTTTGTTCGTCAAGGGAGAATCCTTCTTTTTTCCAAAAAGCGAATCTGAAAATTGGATGAAATTTCAGGGTGTCCCCTTTTCTTTCCGGAAAAACTGTGTTATACTAAAATGGATTCACAAATGCAGCACACATAGGGTGCTCCTTCTCTGCCGGATGCAGAGAAGCTGTCAGAAGGGAGAGATTTTCCGATATGTCTAATTGGAGAGAACGTTTTGCAAGATGGTTCCAGGGGCGCTACGGTGCCAATGATACGCTCAACAAATGGCTGCTGGGCGCTTTTTTGGTGATATTGGTGCTGGCGCTTTTATTGCAGAGCAATCTGCTGAATTTATTGTCCGTGCTGGTGCTGGTGTATGCATATTTTCGGATTTTTTCCCGGAATATTGAAAAGCGCGCTGCAGAAAACCGGAAATTTCTGGAGATCAAGTCCTCGGTGCTTTCCTTTTTCCGGGGCGGTGACCGGACACATCGGGTGTTTTCCTGTCCGAACTGCGGTCAAAAGGTACGGGTACCCAGAGGACATGGAAAAATCAGCATTACCTGCCCCAAGTGCCATACTGAATTTGTAAAACGGAGCTGAGTGTGCACAGATGTATGGATACGTGCAAATTTATAAGCCGGAACTGAAATTTCGGGAATATGATGTTTACCGGGGCTATTACTGCGGTCTGTGCGGTGCGCTGCACCAGCGGTACGGCATGGCCGCCCGGTGGACGCTGAGTTATGACATGACATTTCTGGTGCTGCTGCTGGACAGCCTGTATGAACCGGAGGAAACCCGTGTCCGCTGTCGCTGCGGCGCGCACCCGTTTCAGAAGCAGCTGCATATTTCCAGCGAGGCCTCTGCCTATGGCGCAGATATGAGTGTGCTTTTGTTCCGGGAAAAATGCATGGATGACTGGCTGGATGAAAAAAAGCTGTCTCGCCGTGCCGCGGCCGGTATTTTGCAGGGCAGTTATCAGAAAGCGGCTGCCATTTATCCGGAAAAGGCAAAGTTCATTGCCGATCAGCTGGAACAGCTCCATCAGATGGAACAGGCCGGAGAAACCAACCCAGATCTTCCGGCAGGCTGCTTTGGTACCCTGCTGGGAGAACTGTTTGCCTGGAAACCGGATATGTGGGAGCCAACGCTGCGGCAGATTGGATTTTATCTGGGAAAGTACATTTATCTGCTGGATGCCTATGACGATCTGGAACGTGACCGGAAAAAGGGATGCTATAATCCGTTTTTAAAGCAAGGAGATACAGATGCAGCGGCACTGGAGACCGCTTGTCAGAATCTGCTGGAATTGATGATCGGTGCCTGTGCAGATGCATTTGAACGGCTGCCGCTGCTGCGTCATGCGGAAATTCTGCGCAATATTCTCTATGCCGGCGTGTGGACGCAGTTCCGGCAAATCAGGGAAAAGCGAGCCGGTCTTGCCGCAGAACAGACAGGAAGCAGTTCCTGAAATCGGAAAAATAAGGAGAACAAATATGGATCCATATGAAGTACTGGGGGTATCCCGGAATGCAACGGATGATGAAATCAAAAAAGCATACCGTGCACTGAGCCGAAAATATCATCCGGATGCAAACGTAGACAAACCGAATGCAGCAGAACTTGCAGAAAAGTTTAAACAGATTCAGCAGGCATATCAGACAATTATGGACGAACGGCATCACGGCGGCGCTTTCGGCGGCTTTTCCGGCAGCAAAAAGTCCGGTGCCGGAGATGAGAATACCGTACATTTGCAGGCGGCCGTCAATTTTATCCGAAACGGCAGATTTCAGGAGGCGATCCATGTGCTGGACGGCATTTCCCAGCGGAATGCAAAGTGGTATTACATTGCGGCGGTTGCCCACTCCGGTGCCGGAAACAATGCCACTGCGCTGCAATATGCGAGAACAGCGGCACAGATGGAACCGGGCAACTATGAGTATCAGCATCTGGTTCAGCAGCTGGAATCTCCCGGATTCTCCTATCAGAGCATGCAGCAGCCCTATATGGGAGATGGATGGGACAACAGCGGTTGTCTGCGCTGCTGTGCTGCGAACTTGTGTCTCAATGCCTTCCTGAACTGCTGCTGCGGAAGCGGATGCTGAAACAGGGTGTATACTTTTGTTTCCAGAAAAAACAGGCATTTTTTTTGGAAGTATTGCACAATATTCGTGGTATAAATTGCGGAATGTGAAGAAAAAGTCCGCTTCATTCAGAAATTTTTCGGAAAGGTGTTTACTTTTTCGGGAAAATATGATAAGATAACACATGGGTAGCATACCAAAAAAGAATAGAGGACGCATGGTTAAAGTGCGCCCAATTTCAGGATGAGGAGATTCTGTGATGTTTTTTAATCATAAAGATGCGGAGCAAAATCAAAACCATAATCCGTTTTTCTATTATGGCGGCAACTACCCTGGAGAAACAACCGAACCATTTTACCATTCCGGCGTAACGGAATACACCCTGCGTGTTTCAGTTTCCACGCATATCGGAAAAGTACGGGGCAACCATGAGGATAATTTTTATCTGGAAGGTCTGTACATGAACGATATTTTCCGGAATGATTTTTCGGCCTCTTATACTGTTCGTTCTGCTGACGGCATGACATTTGCGGTCTTTGATGGAATGGGAGGCGCAGCTTATGGCGAAGTGGCATCAGAAATCGCGGTGCGTACCCTGCGGAAATATGAGAAAAAGCTGAAATATGCAGACGGGACACGTATGCTGGATCAGCTGGTTTCTTCTTATACCACAGAGGCAAATGATGCTATTTGCGATATGCTGACAGAAAAGCACTGTGCAGTGGGCGGCACGACATTTTCCATGCTGTATTTTATGGGAGATGCTGTAAAGCTTTACTATCTGGGCGACAGCCGGATGTACCGCTATCAGTCAGATGGTCTGACACGGCTCACCAGAGATCACACCGTGGCAAACCAAAAGGTAGATGCAGCAATCTATACAGAAGAAGAAGCAAAGCACAGTCCGGATCAGCACCGTCTGACTCTGTTCATCGGATCTGACCGGAAAAAAGTGGGGCTTAATGCGGACAGCAGGCCTCCGATGCCGTTGGAAATCGGCAGCAAGTTCTTGCTCTGTACAGACGGGCTTACCAATATGTGCAGTGATGAAGAGATTCATTCGCTGCTTTCGCAGAATTATTTCAATGAGGCCGCTGTACTGGTACAGGCGGCGCTTCAGAACGGCGGTACGGATAATATTACCTGTATTGTACTGGAAGTATTGCCGGCATCCTCGGAAGAAGAGACCTGACGGATTGTTTTTCAGAGACTGATTTTTGCTTGGGTGACCAGAAAAATCAGTTCTTTCAGGGTAAATTGCAAAAGAACAGTGTTTTGCCGAAACGGCATGATGACACTTACTTTTTCCTATTATATACAAGAGCCTCTGGCTCAGACGAATTCCCGCCGGAGGAAGCAGGGTGCGTAAAATCAACAGGCATCTGCATAAATCCGAATCGTCATAAAAAGAAAGCGCACAGCGCCGGTTATCATTTCCGGTACTGTGCGCTTTTTATTTGCATTTTTAGAGAAAGGAAGCGCTTAAGTTAGATACGCTCTACCTTCATCATATTTGTTGTATTGGAAACACCCACCGGTGCGCCGGCAGTGATTACAACAATGTCGCCCCGGTTGACCATATCGGTCTGGATGGCTGCATGGAGTGCCGAATCAAACAGGCCGTCTGTATTGGAAACCTCGTCCACCAGAACCGGATAAACACCCCAGCTCAGGTTCATCTGCCGCTGTACCCTTTCACTGACTGTGCAGCTGATAATCGGGCAGAACGGACGATACTTGGAGATTTCCCGTGCAGTGACACCAGACATGGTAACTGTCAGGATTGCCGCAGCGTCCAGGTCATGGGCTGTGGTTACAGTTGCGTGTGCAATGGCGTTTGCAATATCGTCATTCTTTTTGGTGCGGCTTGCGGAATGCATACCCTTATAGTCGATGTCATCTTCTGTTGTCCGTGCAATCAGATCCATGGTGCGGACAACCTCTACCGGGAATGCACCGGCTGCGGTTTCACCGGACAGCATGATAGCGCTGGTGCCGTCATAGATGGCATTTGCAACGTCTGTGATTTCCGCACGAGTCGGCCGCGGATTGGTGATCATGGATTCCAGCATCTGTGTAGCAGTAATCACCTGCTTGCCTGCCTGATAGCCCTTGCGGATCAGCTGTTTCTGGACAGAAGGAATCTGTTCGAACGGAATTTCAACGCCCAGGTCACCTCTGGCAACCATGATGCCGTCTGCGGCTTCCAGGATTTCATCAATATTCCGGACACCCTCTACATTTTCGATTTTCGCAACAATGCGGACATCGAACCAGCCCAGGCTCTGGGTATATTTCCGCAGGTAGTCAATATCCGCAGAGGTGCGGACAAAGCTGGCTGCAATGAAATCAAATCCCATTTTGGCTGCAAATTCCAGGTCATTCTTGTCGCTTTCGCTGAGGTACGGCATGGAGAGCTGTACGCCAGGGACATTGATTCCCTTGTTATTGGAAAGGACGCCGCCGTGAATAACGTGACAGACAATTGTTGTGGCAGTCACCTTTTCTACGACCATTTCAATGACACCGTCATTGACCAGAATATGAACCCCCGGTTTTACATCGCGGGGAAGATTCTTGAAGGAAATGCTGCCCAGTTCTCTGGTACACAGCACATCATCTGTGGTCAGGGTATACGTATCTCCGGTTTCAATGGTAACCGGCTTGTCATCTACAAAACGTCCCAGACGGATTTCCGGGCCGCGGGTATCCATCAGTGTTGCAATGGGCAGCCCCAGTTCCTTCCGGATTCGGGAGATCTGCTCGAAGCGTCTCTGGTGAGTTTCGTGATCTCCGTGGGAAAAGTTAAAACGTGCTACATTCATGCCGGACAGCATAATCTGCCGCATGATAGAATCATCATCAGTAGCAGGGCCGATGGTGCAAACAATTTTGGTTTTTCTCATAAAATTCACGCATCCTTTTTCTCATTCTGCATTTCTATTGGTCTTACCCTATTAGTATAACACAATTCTCTGGAAATGAAAAGTTATTTTTAAAAGAAAAAAGTACGTCTTTTCTTTTGAATATAAACATATATCAATTCAAAACTGGAGAGTATTGGAAGTTTTTACGATTATGCTGTTTCATTTAACCATTTTGTCAAATTTTCCGATAGGATTCCGGCGTTCTCTGTGTGGGTCAGTTGGAGTGCAAAAAAGCGTTCCAGTTCTTCTGCATAGTCCCACATGGGGTAGTCCACACCGAAAAAGCAATTTTCAGCGCCGTAGTGCCGGATCATTTTCCGGACTTCTTCCGGCGGCAGAAACGGCAGGCTGCTGCTGGTATCAAACCGGAGCCGTTCATCTGCGTGCAGATATTTACAAGCATCCTTCCAGCGCCCCCAGCCCCCTAAATGGGCTGCAATAATGCGCAGCCGCGGGAACTGACGCAGCACCATTTTTAGCCGGATGGGATGAGACAGATCGGATCTTGCATCTCCCATATGCATCAGAATGGGCAGACCAGATTCCTGAATCATGTCATACATCGGATAGGCAGCCGGGTCATCAATGGGAAAATTCTGAAAATCCGGATGGAGCTTTACCCCCTTCAGATGAAGCTCCTGAAGCTGCCGGAAGTCCTCTTCCATTGTCTCGGAGGACGGGTGCAGTGTGCCAAAGGCGGTACACATGGGGTATGCCGCAGCGCAGGAGGCCAAAAATGCGTTGATAGAATGTACCTGTCCCACAGAAGTTGCCGGCGAGCAGATCAAAAAGGAATCAATTCCGGCAGCAGCGCCGTTTTCCAGCATTTCTGCCACTTTTCCGTGATACTGCATGGGAAGATCGTAAAAATGTGAGATGCTCTCCGTTGCTTTTTCTGCAATTTTGTCCGGGAAAATATGGGCATGGGCATCCGTAATGTGATAACCGTTTTTCAAAAAGAAACCCTCCTCAGGAAAGTTTTTTGATTTTTGCGTAGTTTGCCATGAGTTTTTTCGTACCGACCCGATCGAATCCGACCTCCAGCAGGGAGTCATTCGCCATTTTGGTAACAGAAAGAATGGTGCCCTCTCCAAATACATTGTGCCGGACACGCTGGCCGACCTGAAAGTTCTGTGCGCTTCCAGATGCGGCGCGGGGGCGCTTGGTGGAAGCCAGCTGCTTTTGCAGGGAGATGGACTGTACAGCCTCGGCCGGATGTCCCTGCCTTTCGGCATGCTTAGCTGCACTGAGCCGGCGGCTGGTCTTGCGCTGAATCAGGTCAGGGTCAATTTCTGTCAGGAACTGGGACGGCAGATTCCGCATGGTCATACCGAACAGCATCCGGCTGGAAGCAGTGCTGATGGTTAGCCGGCGCTTGGCACGCGTCAGTGCAACATAGGCCAGGCGGCGCTCTTCTTCCAGTTCCCTGCGGTCTTCCAGGCTGCGCATGCCAGGGAAAACGCCCTGTTCCATGCCCACCAGAAAGACATTTTGAAATTCCAGTCCTTTTGCCGAATGGATGGTCATGAGCATTACTACGTCCTGATCCGGTTCGTACTTGTCCACATCCGTGTACAGAGAGATTTCTTCCAGGAAGCCGCCAAGGGACGGTTCCTCCGCTTCTTTTTCATAGGTGAGAATGGAGGTCTTTAGTTCCTCAATGTTCTCCAGGCGGAAGGTGCCCTCCTCCCCCATGGCCTGCAATGCACTGCGATAGCCGGTCTGGTCTAAGAGGACATCCAAAAATTCCTCCAGGGGTAATTCGGCAGCAGAATCAATCAGAGTGTCCCACATGGCCGCAAACTTTTTCAGCACCGCCGCCTTTTTGGAAAGCACCGGATACTGATCTGCATCCCGCATGACTTCCAGCGGTGACAGATGCAGATCCTGTGTAATATCCATCAGCAGCGAAACAGTTGCGTCACCGATGCCCCGTTTGGGCTCATTGACAATTCGTCCGAACCGCACTATATCGTTGGGGTTTTCCACAATGCTCATGTAAGCGGTGATATCCCGGATTTCCTTCCGGTCGTAGAACCGTGTGCCGCCATAGATGCGGTATGGAATACCAGAACGAACCAGGGCGCGCTCCATCATATTGGACTGTGCATTCATGCGGTAGAGAATAGCATTGTCGTGGTATGCGCCGCCGTCCTTGATGTGTTGTAGGATGGACTCTGCGGCGAATGCAGCCTCGTCTGCTTCATCGGCTGCCTTGTACCATGTGATTTTTTCTCCGGTGCCCAGATCTGTCCAGAGCCGCTTTTCCTTGCGGCCTTCGTTGTTGGCGATTACGCTGTTGGCTGCGTCCAGAATGGTCTGGGTGGAACGGTAGTTTTGTTCCAGACGAATGACTGTGCAGTTGGGGAACTCCTGTTCGAATCCCAGAATGTTTTCAATAGTCGCCCCCCGGAAACGGTAGATACTTTGATCATCGTCCCCCACAACGCAGAGATTGCCGCTGCTATGGGTCAGCAGGGAGATCAGCTGATACTGGGCGTGGTTGGTGTCCTGATATTCGTCCACCAGGACATAGCGAAACCGGTTCTGATACTTTTCCAGTTCCTCCGGGAACTTGCGGAACAGTTCAACGGTCAGATAAATGATATCATCAAAGTCCAGCGCGTTGGATTCCCGCAGCCGCCGCTGATAGGCAGCATAGAGCTTGGCAATCATCATTTTGCGGTAGTCTCCTGCGGCATCCTCCAGCATTTGCTTCGGAGAAATCATGGCATCCTTGGCCATGCTGATTTCCTGAATTACGCTTCGGGGCGGAAACTGCTTTTCCGAAATGTCACATTCAGCAATGCAGGATTTCATAAGCCGTCTGGCGTCATCTGTATCGTAGATGGCAAAGCTGCTGTCATAGCCCAGAAGGGAGATGCTCCGGCGCAGAATCCGGACACAGGCGGAATGGAAGGTGGAGGCGTTCACCTGCATGGCTTCCTCTTCACCGATTGCAGCGGCCAGTCTGGCGCGCATTTCTCCGGCGGCCTTGTTGGTAAAGGTAATAGCAAGAATATTCCACGGCCGGATGGGAGAAACGGCCAGAATTTCCCGGAGTCTGTCCAGATTTTCCGGTTCTGTTCCGGCGCAGTATTGTTTCAGCCAGGCGGCATCTTCCGGGAAGATACGGGGAGATGCGGCTGCATAGCCGTCTCCGAAATAGATCATATTTACAATACGATTGATAATCGCGGTTGTTTTTCCGCTCCCGGCACCAGCCAGTACCAGTACGGGCCCGTTTACCGAAAAAACTGCCTGCTGCTGACGGTCATTCAGGGAATGGAAATAAGTTTGAAATGCTTTTTGTTTTAACGCGATGCATTCTATATCTGTCATAATTCCTCTCCTACTCTTCGGACAATGCGGCCTGGTGCCGGACAGTCCGGAATGTATGTTCTATTATAACATATCTTTCCGAATTTGAAAAGGGATCCTAAGAATTTTTCACAATTCCGGAAATCCAGGTGCTAAAGGCGTGTCTGTGCGCATATCATAAATGACCGGTACAAACGCCGGAAAGATTCTATGTGTAAAAGGAGAAGATCTCATGCGATACCGAGCCATTCCAATCTGGACAGCTGCCGCCTGTATGCTGCTTCCGGTTCCCGGTGCTTTTGCGGCATCTCTGGAAAAGGGCGGCTGTGCCGAGGTTCCGGCGGCGCAGGCCTATGCCTGCTGGATGCAGTTTGCAGAGCCGGACGAGAATACCCCGGCAATTGACAGGGACGGCTGCTTGAATTACGCTCTGGCAAAGCTGGCAGTGCGGTACAATCTGCCGGTGCCGGGGGCAGACAACCTGTCTGATTCCTATACATTTTACACCGCGTTTGTGCAGGAGGTGCTGCTGTCCGGGATGCCGAAGATGGAACGGGTGGCGGAAGTCTACAGCGATTACTTGCAGAGAGAGGAAAGCGTCTGGCTTTCCGGAACAGCGGAGGAACGGGCAGAACAGGCCTATGCGGTCTGTGCGGCGGCAGGAAATGACCGGGCGTACAGCTATGTCCTGGAAATGAAAACCGGCTCCGGGAGTGATCACTATGTCCTGACCGACCGTGTAGATCTGGAGCAGCATCGGCTCTACCTGCTGGATTCCGGTTCCCGGTATGTTTCCTACCTGGGCGACAGCAAGACACAGGAGAAAGGGTATACTGTGACTGCGGTGCATCCGTTTCACATCCAGACTGTGCCCGGAGACTGCAACGGGGATTTTCAGCTGACGGCCTCAGATGCTGTACAGCTGCTGGAAGGCGGACAGACAGCAAATCTCTTGCAGGCAGATGCCAATCATGACAGCACAGCAGATGCAAAGGACGCAGTGTATGCTGCCAGAGTCGCCTTTTATACCCAGCGGCCGGGGGTGCAGTATCCCTCTGCTCCCCCGGCCGCAGATGCAGAAGAAACAGCAAAAAAACAACCGCCGGTACAGGAACCAGGCGGTTGGAACAGTGCTATTTTTGAGAATCAGCTTTTACCAGCTTCATCAAAGTGTCAGAAGTCTTGAGGTTTGCATTTTTTTCAAAGGTATCAAACTGGTCGGCGTAATGCTCTTCGGTCAGCGCATCCGTTGCGGTCTGCTCCCAGCTGGGAAGCGTGTCAGCACTGACATAGTACACCAGGCATGCGCCGTAGGTACTGTTCAGGACAGTGACATCTCCGGCCTTTCGGGACGGGTCAAAGCACCACTGTTTCCAGCTGGTAATCATCTGTCCCTGGGGCACATTGCTGTAGAGTCCGCCGTCTGTGGAGGTGTCTTCCGAATAGCTGGAAGCGAGACTGGCGAAGCTGTCCTCGGTTCTGTCCCCGGCTTCCCACTGCTTCTGCATATCCTCTGCGGCTGCCTTGGCATCTGCGGAAGAACCGTAGGTGTTGGAGGTAAAGAGAATCTGACGCAGTGTAACCGGACAAGCCTCATCCCGTTCCGGCTCGGACACCAGCAGAGCAACGGTGATCTTCTTGTTGGTGTCGTCTGTCAGGATGGTGGTGTCCCCTGCTTTGGCATCGCCGGAAAAAGCCCATTCGCTGAGAGAATCGCCTTCGGTATAGCCCATGCTTTCTGCATAGAGTGTAGAAACCTGAGACTGAAGCTCTTCTTCTGTCAGTGTGGTGTTTTCTGCATAATAGTCATGCACCCACTTTTCAAAGGAATCTCTGGTATTGCAGCGGCGCAGGTCCCGTGCCAGTTCCTGTGCTTCGGTACTGGACAGTGCAGTTTCACTGGAATCGTCGTAGGCGAAGGAAAAGCTTTCATAGCTGCAAACCTGCATAGTTTTGGTGTTCTCCGGATCTGTGTAATAGTCCTCCATCTCCTCTTCTGTCACAGAGATGTTTTCCCGGATATACTGGCTGTAGTCCCATGCGGTGAGGTACAGCTCCATTGCATGTGTCACATCCTCGTCCTTGACACAGGACGGGAAGGTGCTGCTGTCGAATTCATCCAGAGCGGATTTGGCAAGGCCGGTGACGGCTTCATCCGGAGTGTAATTTGCCTCGTGTGCAGCCTCGCACAAAATCAGGATGTTCTGCGCATAGTCTTTGGCAGCGTCGGTGAAATAAGCTTCCCAGGTGGTGTCATTATCGTAATTCTGCTTGGAAAGCGCCGTTTCTGCGTCCGGCTTTTTGTCCGAGCTGCTGGTGTTGTTGTTCAGGTACTGCTGATAAATCTGCCAGCTGTAAAAGGAAATTTCCGCCGCGTTGAGAGAATAGTGCTCTGTCTTTTCCACGGGGAGCATGTGGGTCAGAGGCTGGGTTTTCACAGCCCAGACACAGCCGCCTGCAATAACAGCGGCGCTGACCACGCAAATTGCAGCGGCGAGAATCCCCTTCTTTCGGCGGCTTTTTTTCCGCTCTGTTTTCTCGCCTTCCCTGCGCTTTGCCTTGCGCTGTTCTGCGAGCATTTTTTGTTTTTCGGATGTCTTTTTATTTGCCATGTATCATGTTCCTTTATCATTGATGTAGATCAGCGAAACGCTGCCATTGCAGCAGCATTCATGCCTAACAGTATAGCATATTTTCAGGCAAAGTGCAAGAGGAAATTCTGCATTTTTCGGATTTTTCTGTGAAAAAGCGCCTTTTCTCCAAAAAATCGCTGCCTGCTTTTCCGGATAAAACCGGGCTTTTCCGCGCAAACTAGAGAGTGTTCCCATAAAATCTGTACTTGTATTTTAACGGGACATGCTCTGGAACAGAAGGCAAAATCCGGCGAAAAGGAGAAAAGCGCAATGGCATTTCAGAAGGTAATGATCTCCGGCGTAAATACGGCTGAACTGACAGTATTGAAGGAAGAGGAAAAGATTGCACTGCTGAAGGAAATCCGGGATACCGGCAGCAAGGAAGCCAGAGACCGGCTGATACAGGGAAATCTGCGCCTGGTGCTCAGTGTGATTCAGCGCTTTGCCAGCCGGGGAGAGGACATGGACGACTTGTTTCAGATCGGCGTGGTGGGGCTGATCAAGGCGATTCAGAACTTTGACCTTTCCAAGGAAGTGCGGTTTTCCACCTACTGTGTGCCCATGATCAGCGGCGAGCTGCGGCGCTATCTGCGGGACTATAATCAGATTAAGGTCAGCCGTTCTCTGAGGGATCTGGCGTATCAGGCTATGCAGGCAAAGGAGCGGCTGACGGTACAGTTTCAGCGGGAGCCGACCGTGACAGAAATTGCGGCGGAAATCGGGACGAAACGGGAGGATGTGGTCGTGGCGCTGGAAAGCATCAGCGATCCGGTTTCCCTCTATGAGCCGGTGTACTCCGACTCCGGGGACACGCTCTATGTCCTGGATCAGATCCGGGACCGGGACACCATGGAAAGCTGGATGGGCGAACTGTCGCTCCGGGATGCCATCCGGCAGCTGGACAAACGGGAACAAAACATTCTCTTTCTTCGCTTTTTCCGGGGAAAAACCCAGACGGAAGTGGCCGGAGAAATCGGCATCTCTCAGGCACAGGTTTCACGCCTGGAAAAGCACGCCATCCGCAAGGTACGGGAGGCGGCCAGGGAAAATATTGTTTAAAGCGACTTTGGTGCGGCACGGACAGCAGATACGGTGCCGCACTTTTGTGTTTTTTGTGAAAAAAGCACTTGCACTTTTCCGGAAAATATGGTATAATCAATCGAGTATACATGTACAAAAACACAGAAAATGCACAGGAAAGCACATTCATTTACAAAAATAAAACAAATATAGAGGTGAACACACATTGAAAATTCAAAAATCTGCCGAAGACTATCTGGAAACCATTCTGGTTCTGTTTCAGCGAAATGGAAGCGTACATGCTGTAGATATTGCCAATGAACTGGAATTTTCAAAGCCCAGTGTCAGCGTGGCAATGAAAAACCTGAGAGAAAACGGATATATTGCAGTAGACCGCAATAATGAAATCACACTGACGGATGCCGGAAAGAAAATTGCAGAGACGATTTATGAGCGGCACACGCTGCTTTCCAGCTGGCTTCAGACACTGGGCGTTTCCGCAGAAACTGCTGCGGAGGATGCGTGCCGGATGGAACATGTCATTAGTGCAGAGAGCTTTGCTGCCATCAAGCGGCATGCGGAAGCAGGCAATCCAAAATCCGAAAAGAAATAAGGAGGAATCGAAGAAATGCTGAAGCGAATTGTCACCATTCAGGACATTTCCTGCTTTGGGAAATGCTCCCTGACAGTTGCTTTGCCGGTGATTTCTGCAATGGGGGTGGAAACCGCAGTGATTCCCACTGCGGTGCTCTCTACTCATACTACTGGCTTTACGGGCTATACTTTTCGGGATCTGACCGCAGATATTCCCCAGATTGCTGCCCATTGGAAGAACATGGGGCTGACATTTGACGGTATTTATATCGGCTATCTTGGCTCACGGGAACAGGTGCAGATCGTTTCGGATTTCTTTGATGCCTTTCGCGGCAGCGAGACAAAAATTGTAGTAGACCCGGTAATGGGTGATGCCGGAAAGCTGTATGCCGGCTTTACCCCGGACTTTGCCGGAGAGATGCGAAAGCTCTGTCAGAAGGCGGATGTCATAGTGCCGAACCTCACGGAGGTTTCCCTGCTGCTGGATATCCCCTATCCGGAGCAATATACCGAAGCCCAGATTCGGTCATATCTGAAACAGCTGACGCAGCTGGGATGCCCTATGGCAGTGATCACAGGGGTTCGGTACAACAAAACCCAGCACGGCGCAGCGGCCTATGACAGCCGGACAGATTCCTATTACACCGTGTTTCGGGAGCATGTGCCGGAACAGATGCACGGCACCGGGGACATCTTCTCCAGCGTGCTGTCCGGTGCTCTGGTACGGGGTGCCGACCTGGAACAGGCGCTGTCCATTGCCGTCAACTTTACCGCAGATACCATTGCAGTCACAGTGCCGGATCTGCATCTTTATCCGGAGGGTCAGGGGCCGTGGTACGGGGTGCAGTTTGAATCCTGTATCGGCAAGCTGACTGAGTACTGCAAATCATTATAATATCAACATACCTGAATGAAATTCAACAAAAAAACGTCTCCCTTTGCGGCGAATCGCTGCCGGAAAAGGGAGACGTTTTCTTATTTTGCGGTGTCCTCTGGTTTTACCTGCGCTTCCAGCCAGCGGAGCATGGTGTGAAAGCTTTCTTCGTTCATGGGGTACTGCCGCTCTTCTTCAATTTCTGCCAGATCAGAGCACAGGCGGCCGTGCCAGATCTGGATGGTAAACTGTTCCCCCGGCACAATCTTGTAGCTGAAAGAGCCGAGACTGCCGGTAAAGGTGTTGCCAAATTCAAAATAAGTGTACTGCGGAATGTCAAATACCTGAGAAACTGGATTTTTACGCATGACAAAATTCCCCTTCTTCCAGATGTTGTATCACCGGAATCAGTTGTTCCAGATCCGGTGCGGTGCCGGCCAGAAGCGGCTGTAGAAAGGCATCCGGCTGTGTGAGATCCGGTACCATCAGCGGCCTGCATCCGGCAGAAAAAGCAGCAATAATGCCGTTGGGAGAATCCTCCACTGCGGCGCATGCCTCCGGTTCCAGGCCAAGCTGTGCAGCGGCGGTGCGGTAGATTTCCGGTTCCGGCTTTCCGGTTTTCACCTGGTTTCCGCCCACAATGTGGGGAAACAAACCGCCCAGCCCGGCGCTTTCCAGCCGCTCTTCGGCGAGGCTTCTGGCAGTTGCGGTTGCGACCGCGGCAATCAGACCATTTTCCCGGCAGTAGTCCAGCAGCGGCCGGATGCCTGGCTTTTGGGAAATGCCGTGCTCTGCCAGATATGCGGACACCAGCTTTCGCCGATGATTCCGAACTGCCAGATAATCAAAGTCCTCTCCCATAACACGTTTCAGAAACGGCTCTGCATAGGTCTGACAGCAGCTCCGGACAGCCAGCGCCGTTTCATCTGCCATAGAAAAGCCGAAGTCCTGTGCGCTCTGCTTCCAGCACTGGAAATACACCCGTTCAGTGTCCAGGAGCACACCGTCCATATCAAAAATAATACCTTTTAGTTTCATGTCTTATGCCTGTTCCTGGAGAAGCCACTGCCGCAGCAGAGCAAGATCCAGTCCGTTCAGAAGCTGATCCCGTGTCACATCGGCCTGGAGATAAGACTCATAGGAGAGAGACATGTCCCCTATCAGATATCGTGTCAGTGCCACAGCGTCTGCGAGATTGCGGCTGCCGTCCAGATTGACATCTCCCAGAAGCGCCGGTGTCTCTTCTGTGGTAGTCGTTGTAGAAACGGGCACAGTTTCCGTATTCGTTGCAGTTGTGGTGGTTGTCGTTGTCTCTGTGGAGACAGGTTCTGTTTCAGAAGTAACGGTGGTTTGCGTGGTTGTAGTAGTTTCTGTGTCCGTTGTGCTTTCTGTGGTTGCCGGAGTTGTTTCGGATGTGGAAACCGTTGTGGTAACGGTTGTTTCTGTTGTGCTGGTTGTTGTCTCCGGAAGGGTCACGGTAGTAGTACCGGTAACAGACGGAGTCTTGTTGTTCAGATAATCCAGAACCTGTTCCGACCAGTACTGTCCCATGCAGGCATAGCCGCTTTCATTGGGGTGTACGCCGTCCTTCAAGCCGGTTTTCTGATCCACTACGCTGTGAATGTCGGCGAAGCGGATGTGTTTGCCCTCTGCCTGCTTTTTTTCCACCAGTTCCTTGACAATGGCATTGTAGCTGTCAATGCTTCCCTGTACCTTTGCGGTAAAGGCTTCCGGGTCGCTTTCATAGCTCAGGCCGCTGCCGTCTTTCCACTGATACGCGCCCAGCCAGTCATACCGAACCGAAACGTCAATATCCGGAATGGTGGACAAAAACAGCATGTCGCCGTCCTCTTCCAGATAGGGCAGAATCTGATCTACCAGATTTTCCAGACGGTCGCCAATGCCGCTGTTCTGTGCATCCAGCACATCATTGGTGCCGATTTGCAGCAGGATAATATCCGGCTGATAGGCTTCCAGCATATTTCCGGACTTGCCGGTTTCATTGTCGGTATAGGTATTCTGAAATACCGTTTCCAGAATGCCGCTTCGGTTTCCGATTGCCTGAATGGCATAGCCGCTGTAGCCGGCATGTGCCGGGTCGTAGGTGATGGTAGTGCCGTTGTAGTCATAGGTGGCAGTGCTTGTCCAGCTGTTGTTCGGCCCCACCATGTCAAAATTGGTGAAGCCGGCCTGCTGGAGATCATAGCAGAAATATTTCCGGTAGCCGTTGTCTCCGTTGATATAGCCGTGTGTGATGGAGTCCCCCATTGCCATAATCCGCAGAGGCGCGTCCTCTTCTGCGGCAGCGGCTGTTTTTGAGGAAACGGCGAATGCCCCCAGAGACAGAGACCCCAGCAAACCACCGGCCAGGATCAGGGAAAGAATACGATGTTTCATGGTAAAAACCCTCTTTCTAAATGAATAAAGATGTATTATTTGTAAGTTGATTGAAAACTTTTGATGAAAGTTGAACAGAAACGTTCAACTGTGCGCGTTTTCCCCGCTATAGGTAGGAAGCAGTTTATACTTCCGGAACTATTATCGGGAAAAGGAGCTTTTATAAAATGGCGAAAAAAACAAACCGGGAAAAGGGATTTGTCTTTTACTACAGCTGGGAAAAAATCGTGATGCTGTTCGAGGATGCAGATGCCGGAAAGCTGTTTAAGGCGCTGCTGCATGTCCGGGACAACCCTTCTCCGGAGACGCTGCCCAAGGCGGTGCAGGTGGCATATCTGATGATTGCCGACCAGATTCTCCGGGATGCGGACAAGTATGCAGAAACCTGTGAACGCCGCCGCCAGGCTGCCAATCAGCGCTGGCACCCGGAGGAAGAAAATACAGATCCGGCTGTCGGGGATACAGAGGAAACCAACTTAGATGCAACGGATGCAAATGCATTGGATGCAGTGCAAACAAGTCCAACCGATGCAAAGGAAAATACAAATGCAAAGAAAAAAGAAAAGAAAATTGAAAATGCAATGGAAAATAGAAATGCAAGTGAAACGGAAATCATCCACGCAAAGAAGCAGGCGCTCCTGGAACAGATCGCCACAGACACTGGTCTTGAGTCGGATGTATCTGTTTCTGAACCAAACAGGAACTCCTTTGTTTCCGAAAAGAACACAGCCACTTCGGTATCCGGTATGCATGCGGTATCAGATCTCTATCGGAGTCTGCTCCCCCGTTTATAAGCGCTTGTCTTCATAAGACACGTGTATACGCTTGTGAAGACAGGTTCTAATAGAAGCATTTCTGAAAGAACCTGGCAGAAAGAGAAAGCAATTATGTTGCAGAGCCAAGCTTTCCGGCTTCCTCCACGGGAATCCAGGCGCGGTAAGTGACGTGCTCTGCATTCCGGATTACAGCATTGTTTCCGGTGGATACCACAGTGTTGGAAACATAGGTATCAAAGTTTTCCGGCTGCGCCACCTGGGGCGTTTTCGGTGTGCTTTCGCTCTGTGCAGAGTCGTTTGCGGTGCTTTCTTTGGAATCCGCTCCCCCGCTGCCGCATGCAGTGAGAGAAAGCGCCGTCAGCACAGCTAGTACAGCCGCCGGAATTTGTCTGTATTGTGGTTTCATAAAAAAGATTCTACCTCCGGTTTCCAAAAGCGTGTCTGCATGGGCAGGGACTCTCCTTCCGCAGGATGCAAAGACAGCTTCTTAGAACACTGCTTTTATTGTAGCATACGAAGGCGGCGTTTGTCAATGCCGTTTCCATGAACAAATATGAGGAAAACTGCGCGGAATTACGCCGCTTTTTCAAAAAAGAGAGAGCAATATTCTGCTGCTTTCTCTGGCGGTGCAGAGGGCATTGCGGCCGGAATCCGGTTTTGTGCCTTTCTTGACAATCGTGCAAAAAAGTGATAGAATAAAAACAAAATTTCTACAAAAAGATTGTGAAAGTAGGCAGACATATGAAAAAACAAATCGCATTTCTTCTGGCGTGTGCGGCGGCAGTTTCTGCCTGCCCCCGTGAACTGGTTACGGCGGCAGATCAGCCGGAAGCTGAAACGGCTGCTGTCACAGGAGATCTTAACGCAGACGGCGTCTTTTCTGCTGCGGATCTGGTGCTGCTGCAAAAATCGCTGTTGTCAGAGTCGGGCACAGATCTTGCAGACTGGCAGGCCGGAGATCTGTGCGCAGACGGCGGACTGGACGGAATGGACTTGAGCCGCATGCGGCAGCTGCTGACCCATGCAGAACCGGTGCAGAATCCTCTGGAACAGCTGAAAGGTATGTCCTACGCAGATGCCGTTTCGCATGGTTATATTTCGAAAGCAGAGTACAGCTGTCAGATTTCCGGCGGGCTGAAAAGCAGCATTGAGTCCCAGATGAACCGCCCCATAGACAATTCCATTGACCGGTTCTATCCGGTGTATACCCGGGCGCTGGGCATGGACGGCACTGCAAAGTACCTCTACAATGCCGCGACAGCAGATGTCTATCCGGTGATAGAAGAGACAAAGCAAAACTGCGCCGTCTGGTACTGGAAGGGCAAGAAAGCGGCGCTGTATGGCCTGGATGAGGATCCGGAAAAGCAGCAGGAATTTCTGGATGCCCTGGAATTTTACGGTGTGACGGAGGTCTACTACTCTATTGGCGCCAATAAGCTGGTGAACAGTGTGGATATGGTAGAGATGTTCGTCAAGAATGCATATGCCAGAAACATGAAGGTCTATCTGCTTACCGGGGAAAACACCTGGTTGTATGAGGACAGCTACCAAACGGCCATTTACCGCGTCTTTGACCGGGTGGCGGAATACAACAGCATGGTGGACGATGATGCCAGACTGGCCGGCGTGTCCTATGACGCAGAGGTTTGGACGAACAAGGCATATAACTGGAAAAATGACGATGCAGTACGCGGCCAGCAGGTGGCATTCATTCAGACTGCACAGCAGTATGCAGATTCTCAGAATCTGTCCGTCTCCTTCTGCCTGCCTTTCTGGATTGTGCGCTATCATTACACGGATGCAAACGGTGAAACGCAAAATGTGTATGATGCCATCACCAAGGCGGCAAATGATACGATTCTCATGGCATACCGGGACAGCGCAGAAGCAGTGGAACGGCTGGTGGCAGAGGTGCAGACGGGTGCGGTGCAAACTGCGCTTGCCTATGCGGAGCAAAATGACTGCAATCTGGAAATCGCCGTGCAGGCCGATGAAAACAGAGAGGGGGATCATGTGACATTCTACGAGGAAGAGACGGAGAACCCCGGCTGCATCAAAACGGCAATTGCCCAGATACAGTCTGATCTGAAAGATCACGCCGCGCACACCACCTATGCCATTCATCAGGCAACGGCGCTGTATGAGTTCTATCTGTCCCGGGAATCCTCACAGGACTAGGTCGTGTTGACACTAAGCCTAACAACGCATCTTTTCGGCAAAATTTCACGCATCCTGCGTTAAAAAGTCTTGACAGGCGACAGCCTGCCTGCGACTTTTTGCCTTGTCTACGTAAAATTTATGCTCGAAAATCTGCATATTATCTTAGTGTCAACACTCCCTAAGAAACTGTTTTTATAAGCATATGCATATTTTTTGCGGAGACAGGTTCGAAGCAATTTTTTACACAAAAAACCGACAGCAGAAACGAAATTGCTGTCGGTTTTGCTTTTCTATATTCAGGGTGGAAAAAATGGTTCAGATTTCTACAGCAGCGCGGATAGCATCCGTTGTCTGCCGGTACTGCTCCTGCACTACAGTATCCGGGGATAGCATTTATGATTTCCTCCGACTAAAGCACTGCGTATTCATAGGCGTTTTCGCTCTCTGCAATCTGCATTTGCTTTAGCTGTCTCTGAATGTCCAGGAGGCATTCCAGCAGCACAGGATTAAATGTGCCGCATTCTCCGTTTAAAATCATCTGAATGGCCTTTTCGTGGGAGAACGCCTTTTTATAGACGCGTTCGCTGACCAGTGCATCATAGACATCTGCCAGAGAGACCACCTGGGCAGAAAGCGGAATGTTGTCCTTTTTCAAGCCGTCCGGATAGCCTTTTCCATCAAACCGTTCGTGGTGCCAGCGGCAGATATCGCGGGCAATGCGTACCAGCGGATCTTCCTGATAGAGTGTCAGGCTTTCCAGCATGTCCGCGCCGATTACGGTATGGGTTTTCATGATTTCAAATTCTTCCCGGGTGAGTTTTCCGGGCTTGTTCAGGATTTTCTCATCAATGCCGATTTTCCCGATGTCATGAAGTGAGGCGGCAAGAGGAATCAGCAGCAGATCAGAACTGGTGACTGTGTAGGCTGTATCCTTTCGCTGCAGCTGTTCCAGGAGCATTTTTGTCAGCTGTTTGATGTGTACCACGTGGCTTCCGCTTTCGCCGTTGCGGAATTCCACGATCTGGCTTAGAATGCTGACCATCATGCTGTTGTTCTTGTCCTTTTCCCGTACCTGTTCGCTGAGCATGGTGATCAGGCGGTGCTGTCTTGCATAGAGCTTAATGGTATTGTACACCCGGCGGTACACCACCTGTGCATCAAAGGGGCGGCTGATATAGTCAGACACGCCCATTTCATAGGCCTTTTTGACCGTCTCAGCAGAATCATCACTGGAAATCATAATGACTGGAATGTCTTTGATCCAGTATTCCTCCGCCATGTGCTGCAATACGCCGAAGCCGTCCATGACCGGCATGGGAATGTCCAGCAGCACCAGAGAAATGGCAGTGCCGTACTGCCGAAGAATTTGCAGCGCTTCTTCCCCGTTTTCCGCCTCGTGGATGATATAATCTCTGCCCAGCATTTCGGCCAGAATGGCACGGTTCATCTCAGAGTCGTCTACAATCAGGATGTCCTGCTTGGTCTGGGTGCTGTGATCCAGCTCCGTTTCAGAGGTGACCACCATATTCTTTTTGTTTTTTGCCTGATACATCAGGGCATCTGCCCGGTGAATGGCATCTTCCAGGGAGGCATTTTCACAGAACGTGCCGCCGATGCTGACAGAAAGGTGAATACTCGGATAGTCCGGCACAGAGGCCGCATTGATTTTCCGGAGAATTTCATGGAGCATCTGAAAAAAGGTGTGCTCCTGGATGTCCGGCATCAGCAACAGGAATTCGTCCCCGCCGTAGCGGATTAAGATATCATTTCCCCGTACAGCGCCTTGTATGGTTTGTACCAGGGTTTCCAGCACGGCATCCCCGGCATCATGACCACAGGTATCATTGTAGACCTTAAAGTCATCCAGATCGATCATAGCCACGCCTGCTGTCATCTGCATATGCCGGAGCTTATCCTCAAAATATCGCCGGTTATAGGCTCCAGTCAACACATCCTGATAAAGCTTCGTGTGATACTGAGACAGCGTCCGGATCAGCTTTTCCTTGCCATGTGCATCCACCAGAGAATCATAATCCAGCTTCTGGATGCATTCCATAACGCACGGAGTGCCATCCACCTCCACATACCGGGAAAAAACCTGATAGATATCGGTTTCCAAAAATTCCAGCTTGGTATGCTGCTGCTTGTCTTTCAGGGTCTGGGCAGAAATGCAGTTTTCACAGGGTCTTCCGTTTTCCCAGAAGTCATAGCATTGGCAGAACTGCACCTCGTGCCTATTTGCAGAGGTATAATCCAGAGAATCTCCCTTCAGCAGACGCACCACGGTAAATATTTTTTGAAAGGAATGCATCTCTTCTTTGACTTGTTCTGATGTGAGCTGGCAGCTAGGTTTGGTACAATTCCGGGGACTAAGGGATTCTAAGATTTCCACTGTGGCATTTTCCTTTCCAGTTGGATGTGAAGCGTTTTTCTTTATGGGATGCGTCCCTGCATTTTTGCGGCAGACCATGCCACACACAGAGGATAGGTTATGATTTATTATACTACAAAAAAAGACAGCTTGTCAATTCTTTTTCTGTTTCGGAAAAAGCCTGCCGGCGCGTGTACTCACCTGCCGGATGCGCTTTTCTGCCGTCTCTGCCTGCCATCCGAGGCGAAGGAAATTTCCAGCAATAAAGGCAATGCCGCACAATCTTTGTGCGGTATTGCCTAAAATCAGAATGATTCAGGAGTGAGTTTCCAAAGGAACCGCTTTATTTGCGGGATTCATTGCTTTTCCGGCGGAAATGTGCTATACTATAAGCAATCAGCGCTAAGAACCTGTCTTCACAAGCGTATACACGTGTCTTATGAAGACAGGCTTTAACACATAGGAGAGATTACGTATGATATTATTATCCGCGCAGAATATTTCAAAAACATATATGGAACGAAAGATACTGGATCAGGTGTCCTTCTTTCTGAACGAGGGTGACAAGGTAGGTATTGTGGGCATCAACGGAACGGGAAAGTCTACCCTGCTCCGGATCCTTGCCGGTGCAGAGGAAGCAGACGGCGGCACGGTTGTCCGCACAGGCGGTGTGCGGATTTCCTATCTGCCGCAGATTCCGGCGTTTGCGCCTCACGGGAGCGTACTGGAACAGGTCATGCTGCATCTGCCGGAGGATTTAAAGGAAGCCAAAGTGTTTGAAGCAAAATCTATTCTGGGAAAGCTGGGGATTTCTGATGTGCAAAAGGATATCGGAACACTTTCCGGCGGAGAGCGGCGGCGCGCCGGAATAGCCGCAGCCCTGATTCAGCCCAGTGACGTTTTGCTGCTGGACGAGCCGACCAACCATATTGATCACGAGACTGTACAGCTGCTGGAAGAACAGCTGAAAAAGTACCGGGGCGCCATTGTTATGGTAACTCACGACCGGTATTTTCTAAACCGGATTACACGAAAAATTGTAGAGGTGGACAACGGCAAGCTCTATGCCTATGAGGGAAACTACAGCACCTATCTGGAGCAGAAAGCCCAGCGGGAAGCAGATGCGGAGGCAAAGGAGCGGAAAAACCGGACGCTGTACCGGCAGGAGCTGGAATGGATTCGGCGTGGTGTACGCGCCAGAGGCACAAAGTCCAAAGACCGGATTGCGCGATTTCAGGAACTGGAAAACCGGGAAAGACCGGCGGAAGCGGAAAAGCTGCAAATGCAGTCTGTCTCTTCCCGGCTGGGAAAGAAAACAGTTTCCATTGAGCATCTGACAAAATCCATTGCCGGAAAGAAACTCATCCGGGATTTTTCTTACCAGCTGCCCCGCGATGCCAGAATCGGCATTGTAGGCCGCAACGGTGCCGGAAAGACAACACTCCTCCGGCTACTGCACGGCGAGTTACAGCCGGACAGCGGCAGCGTGATTCTAGGAGATACGGTACAGATTGGCTATTTCTCCCAGGAGTGTGAGAAAATGGATCCGCAGCAGCGTGTCATTGACTATATCCGGGAAACTGCCGACCGGATTCAGACACCGGACGGCACGGTGACCGCATCTGCCATGCTGGAACGGTTTTTGTTTACGCCGGAACTGCAATGGAATCGGATTGAAAAGCTGTCCGGCGGTGAACGAAAGCGGCTGTATCTGCTGAAAGTCCTGATCACGGCACCGAATGTTCTGCTCCTGGATGAGCCGACCAATGACCTGGACATTACCACCCTGACGATTCTGGAAAGCTATCTGGAACAGTTCCAGGGAGCAGTGATTACGATTTCCCACGACCGGTATTTTCTGGACAAGATGGCTTCTGAAATCTGGGAGATTACCGGAGACGGCACGGTGCAGCGGTACAACGGCAATTTCAGCGACTATATGGAAAAGGCCGCTCCCCAGTCTGTAGAATCCCCTGTCAAAAAGCAAGGGGAAAAGAAAACGCGCAGCGGAACCAATCTGCGAAAGCTGCGGTTTTCCTATCAGGAGCAGCGGGAATATGACACCATTGATGCGGATATTGCGGCGCTGGAAGAACAAATTGCCGAAACCGATGCGGAAAGCGGCCGGTGCAGCTCTGATTATGTAAAGCTCCAGGAACTGGCTGAGAAAAAAACGGATCTGGAACAGCAGCTGGAAGCAAAAATGGAACGCTGGGTGTACTTAAACGATCTGGCAGAGCGGATTGCCGCCGGAGAGATGGTACAGCAGTGAGCATCTGCCAACAGCTGCTGGGAAAAAAGCTTTGTAAAGCGCAAAACCAGGCCTTCCGAAACACGAAGAACTTGTCTGAAACCAGGCAGGTTCTTTTTTCTTTGCAGACGTGCTGTTTTGAAAAAATCATGTTTAAAACTTGTAAAAGAGAGAAAACTATGGTATACTAAAGGCAATACCGCACAAAGAGCGTCTGGCGACTTTGCACGCCATCTGCTTGCAAATTTCCCGTCATATTTCACAAAAATGCTCGTGAATACATCAAGTATTCACTCCGCTTTTTGTTTCATCTGACGAAAAATTTGACGACGCATCTGTCGCACAATCTTTGTGCGGTATTGCCTAAAACAAAAGCAGCTTTGTTCTTGCCCCGCTCGTGCAGCAGGCGGTAATGCTGCGGACAGAAAGGAAAGTATCTCCATGTATAAAAATATTGAAAAGCAGACAAAATTAAGCTTGAAGGATCAGATTGCCTATCAGCCCGGACAGGTTGTCAGCAAGACACTGGTACAGAATGAAAAGGTCAGCATGACCCTCTTCTCTTTTGACAAGGGCGAAGAGATTTCCTCCCACGCTGCCGGCGGAGACGCAATGGTTACAGTCCTGGATGGCACAGGCCGCTTTACGGTGGGAGAGGATGTATTTTTCCTCCATGCCGGAGAAACTCTGATTATGCCCAAGGGAATCCCCCATGCTGTTTTTGGAGAGGAACAGTTTAAGATGCAGCTGATCGTCTCATTTTAAGGCGGCATAGCGCATGGAAAAAGTGAGCCTGTTCCGGTATTTCCCCGGCGGCGCAGTTTGTATCTGTCCGGCGGTACTGGAATGGGCTTTTTTGTTCGGCTTGAAATGACAATACAGAGATAGTTTATTTGCATTTGCTTCGAAAAAACTGGTTGCAATATGGCGGAAAATGTGGTATACTAAGACGTGTTGACACGAAGTCTGACAGGTGTCTTTTTTGGGGGAGTTCCTTCAAAAGGAAATGCACGTCTTTTTTGCGGAAAATGAGGTGAAAGATAAGGAAAAGCTGGAACAGTGGGAGCAGGAACACTGGGAAATGCTGTGCCGGATTGCGCCGGCGCAGTTTACAGTGCGGCATTATGCGGCGCTGGCAGAACTGGAAAAGAAATAACGAGTCCAGGCTTCATGCAGACAGAAATCGGATTTGGGAAAAGGAGTATCTATGAACGGAAAACGAGTGGCAGATTCCTATTCAGAGCAGGTGCAGATTCTGACACAGGCAAACATTAACGGCTATCACCGCTTGTTCGGCGGACAGCTGATGGAATGGATTGACATTGTGGCGGCAGTAGCTGCGCGCAGACATTCCGGGCAGAATGTCACCACTGCGGTTGTGGATACCCTCACATTTCAGGCACCGGCGCATGCCAATGATACCGTGATTATTTGCGGCTATGTCACATATGTGCACCGTACTTCCATGGAGATCTGCACCAAGACATATGTGGAGAACCTAAACGGAACCAGAAAGCTGATCAATACGGCATATCTGGTAATGGTTGCACTGGATGATCAGGAAAAGCCGACAGAGGTTCCTCAGCTGATTCTGGAGACAGCAGAGGAAAAAGCGGAATGGCAGGCGGCCGAGAAACGGGCAGAGCTCCGAAAGCAGCGCCGGAAAGAAAAATTCTAAAACGCATTTACAAAAATCAGGGAGGAAATCAAATGGACTTTATTACGGAAAAAGATCGGATCTATACTACAGATGCAGAAGGAAACGTACTGGCGGAAATCCGGTTTCTGGAGGCAGAGCCGAAGGTGTTTTGTATTACGTATACGTTTGTAGATGCTTCCCTCCGGGGACAGGGCGTGGCTGGTGAGCTGATGCGTCTTGCAGTAAACACTGCCCATCAGCGGGGCGGCATGGTGACTGCTACCTGTTCCTATGCGCGTCACTGGCTGGAAACACACAAAAAACAAGGGTAGAAACGGGTGTGGATGTTTTCCATAAAAGCCATTTTAAACAGAACACAAAAAGACCGCAGAAAATGCCAATGTGCAAAACGCACTGGATTCCTGCGGTTTTTCTTTTTATGAGAACAGGTTCTTAGTTATACCGTTCGTCAATGACACGTGCGCTCTTTTTGGTGCTTCTGGGAAGCACGCCGATTTCAACGACCTTTACAATTGGAGTAAAGCCGATCTTGCTTTTTACCTTTTCTGCAATGCGGTGACTCAGCTCCTGGAAGTCAACCAGGCCGCTTTTGGCTTCCACATAAATGCGCATGGTGTCCTTTCCGTCCAGGTGGGAAATCCGGATCTGATACTCACTGGAAATTTCAGAGAAGGTTCCCAGAATTTCTTCAATCTGGCTCGGGAAAACATTGACCCCTTTAATTTTCATCATATCGTCTGTTCTGCCCATGATCATATCGATCTTGGGGAACTTGCTGCCACAGGGGCAGGCTTCCGGAATAATGCGGGACAGGTCATGTGTCCGATAACGAATCAGCGGTGCGCCTTCCTTCACCAGTGTGGTGATCACGATTTCGCCGATTTCACCGTCGGGCAGGTTCTCCCCGGTAACCGGATCAATGATTTCCAGGTAGATATAATCATCCCAATAGTGCATGCCGTGGTTTTCCTGACAGCTGATGCCAATGCCGGGGCCGTAGATTTCCGTCAGGCCATAGATATCGTACAGCTCAATGCCCAGCTCCTCTGAAATCCGATCCCGCATTTTCTGGCTCCAGCGCTCAGAACCGATTACGCCCTTTTTCAGGTGAATCTGGTTCTTGATGCCGCGTTTTTCAATCTCTTCTGCCAGCAAAAGGGCATAGGAGGAAGTGGAGCAGAGCACAGTGCTCTTCATATCGGTCATCATCTGGAGCTGCTTATCTGTATTTCCCGGCCCCATGGGAATTACCATAGCACCCAGCTTTTCTGCGCCGTTCTGGAATCCGATGCCGGCAGTCCAGAGACCGTAGCCCGGCGTAACCTGAATCCGATCCATGGGTGTGATGCCTGCCATTTCATAGCAGCGCTTAAACTGGATTGCCCAGTCGTCCACATCCTTTGCAGTATAGGGAATGATAACCGGTGTTCCGGTGGTGCCGGAGGAAGAGTGAATCCGTACGATTTCTTCTTCCGGTGCTGTCATCAGTCCGAGAGGATATGCGTCCCGGAGATCTTTTTTTTCGGAAAACGGAAGCTTCACGAATTCTTCTGCACTGTGTACAGCAGAAACTCCGGCGGCTTTCAGCTTTTTTCCGTAAAAGCTGTTAGAGTGAATGAGCGCCTGAATGCGGTCATTGACCTGTTCGAGTTGTTTTTCTGAAATTTTCATAAATCCAGTCCTTTCCCAAGTGCCGGCCTGTGCCTGCTGCACGGCTGGCCTGTATCATCGTTCTGTTGTTCAGACAGGTTCATAATTATGATTGACAGATTGCCTCCGGATGCGCGGCCGCATATTGCAGCGCTGTCCGGTTCCAGGCGTGAAACTGCGGCTTTACAGTCCGTTCCATGGCCTGCTGTACTTCTTCTGGGGAGAGCGGCAGAATGCCACTGTGCAGCACAGCCCCCAGCATTACCATATTCAGCACCTTTGGAGAACCGATCTCCCGGCAGGCGCTGTCTCCGTCCAGCATGGTGACGTGAGAGACGTGCTGCCGGAGATAGTCGAGCATGGCATCTGCATCATAGGCACCGCCGCCCAGGGTTGCAGTAACCGGCTGAATGGGGTGCGTATTCACGATTACAGAGCCTTCCGGTTTCAGATACGGCAGCATGCGCACCGCTTCTGCCGGTTCGAAACCAATGATAAGATCCGCGCTTCCCTTCGGAAACATGGGGCAGAACAAATCCTCGCCAATGCGAAGAAAGCTGAATACACTGCCGCCCTTTTGTGCCATGCCGATGGTCTCCGCACTCATGACGGGAATTTCCTTTGCCATGGATGCAGCTGCAATCAGCTTGGAGGTCAGGACAATTCCCTGGCCGCCTACACCGCAGAGTACAATATTTTTACGCATGAACAGCACCTCCTCCAATGGCCTTTGTGGGACAAACCTGGGCACAGAGGCCGCATCCGGTACAGAGTGCGTTTTCGATCTGCACCTTTCCGTCCTTCAGGATCAGTCCGGGGCATCCCAGTGTACGGATGCACTTTTTGCACTGAATGCAGGCAGAAGCATCAATCTGCGCCGGACGTTCCGGCTTGATCAGGACTGCGCAGGGAGATTTGAAAATAATGGCTTTGACACCGTCTTCTGCCGCAACGCGCTTTACACAGGCAATGGCTTCTTCCAGATGCAGCGGATCTACGGTTTCCACGGTCTGAATGCCGATGCCGTGCAGAACCGCCGGAATGCTGACTTTCTCTACCACTTGTCCCATCATAGTCTTTCCTGTTCCCGGATGGGGCTGGTGTCCGGTCATCGCAGTGGTGGAATTGTCCAGAATCACCAGTACCATATTGGCCTGGTTGTAAACGGCATTGACTGCTCCGGTGATGGCGGAGGCAAAGAAGGTAGAATCTCCCACAAAGGCAAAGCAGGTGGTATCAGGTTCGATCTTCCCGATGCCCTGCGTCATGTTTACCCCGGCACCCATACACAGGCAGGTGTCTACCATATCCAGCGGCATGGCATTTCCCAGGGTATAGCATCCGATGTCGCCGCAGAATACGCTTTTCTTTCCCTTCATGGCTTCCTTTACGGCAAAGAAGGAGGCGCGGTGGGGACATCCGGCACACAATACCGGCGGACGCACCGGAAGCTTGGGCATGGTCTCTTCCGGAGCTTTTTCCGGTGTTTCCCATCCCAGAAAATTGGCCAGTGCCTGGCGGACGCTGTCACAGGTGTTCTCCCCTGCTGCCGGCATATCGTGCGTCAGCTTTCCCTTGATTGTAACCGGAAGATGATATTTTCCGCAGACGAAAATCAGGCTGCGTTCCAGAACTGGATCCAGTTCCTCCACGCAGAGCACTTCGTCCAGGCCGCGCAGAAATTCCAGCGCCGCTTCTTCCGGGAACGGAAACGGCGTAGCGACCCGGAAAATACGGGGTGCTGATTCTCCCCGGCAGGCTTCCATGGTATAGGCAAAGTTGATGCCGTGTGTGACGATTCCCTTTCGACAGGCAGTGTCCTGTGCCGATACGATCCGGTTTGCCGCATAATCGGAAAAGACTGCGGAGAGTGCCTCGTTTCGGGCTTCAATCTGTTTGTGCGCCTGATAAGACAGCTTGGGAAAGATAACCCATTTGGAGGAATCTTTCTGGAAGCCTTCCGGATGGTTGCAAAGATAGTCTTCTTTTTCCTTCACGGAGATAGAAGCGTATCCGTGACAGACACGGGTAGTGGGGCGGAACAAAACCGGCGTGTGATATTGCTCGGAATAGGCAAAAGCATCCTGGATCATGTCATAGGCTTCCTGAACACTGGAAGGATCAAAGCAGGGCAGCTTCGAATACGCCGCAAAGGTACGGGTGTCCTGTTCCGTCTGAGAAGAAATGGGGCCGGGATCGTCTGCAACCAAAATCACCATGCCACCCTTTACCCCGATATAGGCCAGGCTCATCAGCGGATCGGAGGCCACATTCAGGCCGACCTGCTTCATAGTAACCATGGTTCTGGCACCGCAGTAAGCAGCACCGGCAGCAAGCTCCAGGGCTGCTTTTTCGTTGACAGACCACTCTACATAGATGGAACCGTCATTGCTCTTTGCGGTGGTTTCCAGTACCTCCGTAGAGGGTGTTCCGGGATAGCCGGATATTACGTTCAGGCCTGCCGCAATCGCACCGCGCGCAATGGCGGCATTGCCCATTAGAAATTCAGTGTGCATGTTTTTTCATCCAATTCTGTAAAAAATTGCAGAGCCTGCAAAATGCAGAGTCTGTAGAAACCCGCCGCATTTCCCGAATGTTTGTTGGAGGATATACGGTTCAAAAAAGTTCCTTTTCTTATTATAAAAGATATTTGCGGCAAAGTCAAGAAGGTGCTTTCATTTTTTCGCAGCTGCGGTTTCCGGGCATAAAAAAATCTCTGCCTTTCGAAAAAAGCAGAGATACAAAACGTGTAAATCAGCTACAGTGTCTGAAATTGGAATCGGTGCAGAGTCGGGCTGCCACCAGTCCCAGCGGAAGCGCAATCACGATCAGAATTGCCTTTGTCAGCCAGATAGAACCATCTGCCACATTGCTCAGTCCCATGTAGTAGATGCCGCGGTACATGTAAAGTCCGGGAACCATAATGACAATCGCAGGAACTGTCAGAGAAATTCTGGGGAAGCCGATTTTTTTCTTGACAACAGAGGCAATGCATCCGCTGCAGAATGCACCGAGAAAAGCCGCGATTCCTACCGGGAACCCGGCCAGATCAATTAGTTCCAGACGCAGCGTATTGGCAAACATGCCGATCAAACCAGCGGTAAAGGCCATTTTTCGGGGGCTGTTAAACATCAGAGAGAAGCCGTATACCCCGAAGAAGCTGGCCGCAATACGCAGCAGAATCATGGTGCCGGTCTGAATTTCCAGAGGCTGAAAATCTGCCGGCTGGAAACGGAAGAGCATGGCAGTTGCCCATCCGGTCATCGTTGCCACTGTGATAATCAAAATTGCATAGAAAATTCGTTCCAGACCGGAGCGCATATCCAGCTTTGCCAGGTCGATTCCCCCGGTAATCAGCGGGAACCCCGGAATGACAAACAGCATGGCGCAGATATATCCTGCCTGGTGTTCCGCAGAAACATGCAGCAGATTTTGTGCCAGCAATATGGTGATGACATAAACCGCACAGGATGCAGCTACACTAACTGCGACATTTCCAAAGAGTGAAATCTTACGGTTCAGCATCAGCTTTCGTACAAAGTTGCCGACACCGGCACCGAAAAAGGCGCAGATCATCTCAACCGGGCCGCCACCCAGCAGGAATGTAAATGCGCAGCATGCAATGGCAGAGGCAAGCCCCAGATTCCATGCCTTGTAGTTGGCTTTCTTTTCCTGAATGTGATCCAGTACTTCATGAAACTGCATCACGGAGAGTGTGCCGGCCTTTTCCGGGAAATCCCGCATGAACAGTTCCAGTTCAGTCAGCTTATCCGTGTTGACACCAGTGGTCGGGAGTGACAGAGACTGCGTATACGTGTGGTTCTCATCAATGCAGGTACATTCAATGGAAAGCAGTCCGATGTCAGCGGAGCAAGAGATGCCCAGACAGCGGGAAACCTTGTTCATTGAGTTTCGCACACGCCATGCCCCCGTGCCGACAGACAGCATCATCAATCCGATTCGACCGACTAAAGTGGCTTTTTCCTTCAGCGTAGCTTCCGTTGCCGGAACGGAATTGTCACTTTGCACAATATCGTGCCAGTGAATTGTCATATGCTGTTTTCTGATTTTTGACATGAAATGATTCTCCTCCATCACAAAAAATTATTTTTCTTTTTCAAAAAAGAAAAACCGAATATGACACAATACCTTCTATTTTAACAGATGATTGCGGAAATTGCAACGATAAATATAGCACGTTTCATTTCGATTATGTTATGTTTTTTATTGAAAATTTCCAGATGCCAGCAAAAAAGCTGCCGGATTACCAACAGCTTTCAGAACCTGTCTTCACAAGCGTATACACGTGTCTTTTCGGCAAATTTTGCTGCATACTGCGTGAAAAATACTTGCCGGGCGACAGCCCGCCTGCGTATTTTTGCCTTGTCTACAACAAAATTATGCTCGAAAATCCACATATATTTCTTGTGAAGACAGGTTCTCAGAATTTGTTTTCCAATCCCCCATTTAGAGAATTTTTTTCAGTCCCGGAATGCGCTTTAGCAGCCAGATGCACCCAAAGGAGCAGAGGAACACAGCAATCGCCAGTGCCAGAATCACCGGAAATCCGCCATGGGAGTATGGATTCCATTTCCAGACAACCAGAACCAGCTTCAAAAACAGCATATGCAGCAGGTATACGCCAAAGGAACACTGGTCAATCTGGCGGAGAATCCAGGACAGCCATTTCGGCGTTCTGTCGGCTTTTACGGCCATCAGGCCAAAGATTCCGGCAGATTGCAGCGCTATCGGCGGAAAGGCGTAGCTGGTCAGCAGCTCTGACAGGGAGGCTGTCTGCTTTTTCTCACAGAGCATCGTAAGCAGTAGCATTGCGGCGGTTCCTCCCACAGCCAGCAGCGCCAGAATCCAGCGCTTTTGAAAAATCCGCTTCTGGAAAAAGGCATCCCCCAGGAAAAAGTAAAAGGGATAGATACTATAGACACACAGATAAAATGCAGTTGATTTTTGTGTGAGTGTTTGCAGCATGGGAATCAGGGATAAAAAGACAAAGTATACACCCAGCAGGTAGTAGCTGTCTTTTTTGGTGAGACCGGCTGCAATCTTTCGATAAAACGGCAGCAGCAGATAAAGTGCAATGATCAAGTACAGATACCACATGTGCTTCCAGCTCTGTCCGGTGACTGCGTTTTGCAGCCCATGAAGAAGGGTTGTCAGATGCAGGCCGCTGTTTCCGGTGATATCGTCAAACACCTGAAATCCCACAGAAAAGAGAACAAGTGCCAGCAGAATACGAAGGATGTACTTTTGAAAGATCTTTCGGTATGTGATGACACGCGCCTGGTCTAAGAGCAGAGCGCCACTGACCATCACAAAGCACGGAACAGCCCACATCATCAGATTCCGGACGCTGATTGCCGCAAGGTGTGCAGTGCTGCCGGGGGCGGCATAGGCACTGGCAGCGTAAAAGGTGTGCAGAAGAACGATGGCAATGCATGAAACTGCACGCAGTTCAGAAAGAAAATGAATTTCCCGGCGTTTCGTTTCCATTAGTTAAACAGTCCCTCATCACCAAGACAGCCGCTATTCGGATCAGAAGCGTTGTTGTCGCTGTTGTTATCCGCTGCCGGTGGCTCTTCAGCCGGGGCGTCATAGGACGGCGTTTCTGCCGGTGTTTCCGATTCTTCTGCATATACCGTCTGCTGCTCCTGCTGGTAGGAATCGTCCTCTGTATCAACATCTGCTGTGTCCACCTGTACCTCGGCCTCAGAAGCTGTTTCTGCCAGCATCTGTTCTGCTTCCTTTGTGTTTACCTCAGTTTTGGAGGAAACGGAGGTGTAGACCAGATAAGCAAGGTCATCTTCCAGCTTGATTTCGGCCTCCTCCACATCTTCAAACGGGAACTGGTGCAGCTGCGCTGTGGTATTGTCTGCAAATGTCAGCTGAATGGTATATTCCGGTGTCAGAGCCTTATCAGATGCATTTTCTTCTGTATCGTTTGCAGACAGCGCTTCTGTTGCGTCATAATAGAGAATCCGGGATTCGTCCTTTGCGAACACATCGGATTCTTCCAGCATATTCTCCGGGAACTCTTCCTGTGAGCTGTCCTTGACTGAAACGCCGGTGATTTCCTTTCCGGTGTGATTCTGCAAGGTCACCTGGTAGATGCTGTCCCCTTCTGCCTGAGTTCCGATGATTTTCAGTTCCGGCGCAGCTTCTGTGGGTGCTTCGGTTGCCGGAGCGGTTTCTTCGGTTGTTGCAGTTGCAATTTCAGCAGTGGTTTCTGCGGTGGATTCACTGGAAGAGGAATCGTCTTTGTTACAGCCGGTCAGAACCATGCCGGCAGCGGCAAGGACGGCAATTCCGGAAATGAGCATTTGTTTTTTCATAATTATCTTCTCCTATCTCGATTGCGGATTGAATTACCTGTGAAAGCAGGTGCTTACTGCATAACAGAACCGCGGTTATATCTCCAGGTACCGGACTGGCCGTATGTAATCATGTAACCGTTTCTGCCGGTTTCATTGGTAAAGTCCGGATCAAATACATAAGTGGTTCCGTTGATTTTGATTTCTACCCAGGAGTGGGGGCCATATCCGCCTCTCCGGAGCGGCACGCTGCCGGAAATCTGCTGCGCATCATATCCAAGCTCCCGTGCCATTTCATAGAAGGTCGCTGCCATGACATAGCAGTTTCCCTTTTTGTTGGTGAATCCATAGTTTGCATACCACTCGATTCCAGGAGCGGCAGTGGCATTGTTTTTGGAGTACGGCATGCCGGCAGACCACTGGAAGGCGGCTTTCAGGTTCCAGCCCACCTGATTCAACACAGCCGCTGCCTTTGGATAGCGGTTCTTTTTTACGGCAATTCCGTTTTTGGTGCACAGCTGCTTGAACTCGCTGCTTTCATAAAAGGAGTTCCGCACGGAGTCGCGGCTGGTTCCGCTTTCCAGTGCACTTACCCAGGTGGAAAGTCCTTTGCTGTCCGGGGTTCTGACCAACGTGGTGGTGTACAGGTCGGTAACATACTGTGTGTTGCTGGTGTTTTTGTTCCGGTATTCCTGGGACTTGAAGAATCCGTCCACCAGATCTGCGCCGGAGCTGTTGGTTACCGTTTTTTTCACCCAGCTTTCAATTTCTGTTCCGGAAGCAGATCTTCCCAGAATCTGATAACAGCCCACTACCATTTTGGCAACGCCCGGGTGCTTGTCCCGCTCTTCGGTCAAAGTGACGGAGCCGCGGCTGATACCGCTGGTGGTGCACAGGTTTCCAAACTCTGTTGAAGCAGAAAACTGTGCCATCAGATAAGTGCGGGAAACGCCTTGACTCAGAACGTTTTTCCAGCTGTTGATTTCGGCTGCGCTGCAGCTGCGGCCTAAAAATGTCTGATAGAGATCTGCAATATAGGTTGCATCATCGGTTTTCTGGTTTTTGTATTCATCAGACTGGAATACATTTTTGGCCAGGTCTGCACCGGATCCGCCGTTTCGGGTGTTTGAAATCCACTGGTTGATTTCGCTGCCGCTGGGGGTTCTGCGCAGAGTGCGGTAGCAATTGACCACCATGCCGGCAATTTTCGGATATTTGTCCCGTTCTTCGGTCAGTGTCACACTGCCGCGGTCAATGCCATAGGAACTGCACAGATTGGTAAATTCCGTTGAGCTGGAAAATCCGCGAATCAGATAGTTCCTGGATACCCCTTGATTGTATATCTTAATCCAGTTCTGGATTTCGGCGCTGCTGCCGTTTCGGTTCAGGAAAACCTGGTACAGATTGGCCAGATATGCTTCATCACTCAGCTGTTTTCCCTGGTATTCCTTGCTGTTTAAAAAGCCCATGGCAGCTTCTACTGCGGAGATACTGCCGCTGCTGATTCTGTCGTGCCAGTTCTTGAGTCCCATAGTGTCAGGGTTTCGCGCCAGGCAAATGGTATACAATCTGGTGACAAATGCAGTCACCGGATCCTCGGCGCTGTCTCCGGCCAGCTGATCTGCGTCCGCTGCCGTTTCGGTTTCCAGCTCCGGAATTTCTGTCGGTTCTGTCTCAGCTGGAACTGTCTCCGTTTCGGTTTCTGCCGCAGTGGATGTTTCTGAAATTTCCGTCTCTGCGGCTTCGGTTTCTGTTGTCTCTTCCGGAGAAAGCTGTGTCTCAATTGCTGTTGTCTCCGGAACCGCAGATTCTGCTGCTGCGGCGAATGGGCAGGCACTTACCGCAATGGTTCCGGTCAGGATTGCAGCGAACAGCTGCTTTTGCAGGTTTTGCTTTTTCATGATTCCTATGATCTCCTTTTCACCCGTTCTCTTCGAAATCGTGCTGCCATGCGCTGGATTTCGAAAAGGAATGTCCGTGATAAAAGCCTGGTTTGGCAGGCAGTCTCTTTTAGAATAACACACATACGCGGCTTTTTGTGACATATTCCGCGCAGGTAGACAGCAAGAGTCACGGACAAATTTTGACAAGATATCCCTTTTATTATACCATAGTCTGCATCAACAGAAAAGTGCTAAAATAATAATTTGTAAATAAATCAAACAATTTTAGAGGCTCAAAACGTGGGAGCTTCCGGCTTTTTCCAGAGTGTCACCATAAAAACGGAGCCTTTTCCGGGTGTACTGGATACGCGGACTGCACCGTCGCACTTGTCCAGAATCTCTTTGCACAGTGCAAGTCCCAGCCCGCTCCCCTGGCTTTTTCGGGAAGAATCCCCCTGATAGAACTTGTCAAAGATATGGCGCATGGTTTCTTCGGACATACCGATGCCGTCATCGCTGATAATCCCCTTGATCAGGTCATGATCCTGATACAGCCGAATGGAAATTTCGCCCTGCTGCTCGGAAAATTTGATGGCATTTCCAATGAGATTTACCCACACCTGAAACAACAGTGCCTGCTGTCCGGTGTAGGAGATTTCCTGTAAATCGATATCCAGCGCAATCTCCTTTTTGCTCCATTTCGGTTCCAGAAAAACCACAGCTTCCCGAATTTGTTCGTCCAGCCGATAGGTCTCCGGGGCATCCAGGTGATTTTGATTTTCCAGTTTTGAAAGGCGCAGGATGTTCTCTGTCAGGGTGTTCAGCTTTTCGATATTCAGCATGGTGCGCTGGATATAGAGATCCCGTTCTTCCCGGGTAAGCTCTTCATCCTGGAGCAGTGTCAAATATCCGGAAATCGAAGAGAGGGGCGTTTTAAACTCATGAGAAATGTTTGCTACAAAGTTGTTGCGCAGTATTTCCACAGAGTGGAGTTCCTGTGCCATGAAATTGAAATTGTCAATAGTGTTCTGCAATTCCTCGATATTCCCTTGATAGGAAATCTGTACTTTGAAATTCCCTTTTGCAATTTCCTTGGCACCCTGACTCAGTTTGGCAAGCGGCAAAAAGAACAACCGCATAGAACTCCATGAAGCAAAAAAGGACAAAATGATGCACAGCAGGCTGATAATAATGGTTGCCATAGCCGGTGCTTTTAGGGATTGCAGAGGTACGCCGAAATATTCCAGCAGACGCAGGAACAGGTACACTACGGCATAATACGTAAAAATCAGCCAGAAGAACCGACAGGCAAAACGTGTCCGCATTTTCATCCGTTTTTTCAATTGAGAGGTGTGCTTGGTGTGTGGCTTCTTCATTTTTTCACCACCCGATATCCCAGTCCGCGGATTGTTACGATTTCAAAATCCGTATTGTGCTTCAGGCGTTCTCGCAGGCGGCTGATGTGCACATCCAGTGTGTGCGAGCCTTCTTCTCCGCTGATTCCCCAGATATCGTCCAGAATCTGCTGCCGGGTAAAAATTTGCCCGGGATAGGACAGCAGCTTATACAGCAGCTGAAATTCCTTCTGCGGCAAAATCTGTGTTCCGGCGGCATCATGCATCGTCCAGGTGGCGTATTCCAGTGTGGTTTGTCCAAAGGTGAGCTTCTTTTCGCTGATGCTTCTGGCACGTCTGAGCAGAGCATTTATCCGGAGCAGAAGCTCGTGGAGATCAATAGGTTTTACCATGTAATCGTCCGTTCCGGCCTGGAATCCGGTGTGCTTGTCATAAATATCTCCTTTTGCCGTGACGATCAGAATCGGCAGCTCCTGGTTGGTTTCCCGGAGACGGCGAATCAGGCTGAATCCATCCATTCCCGGCATCATTACATCGGTAATCATCAGATCAATGTGCTCCTGCTCCAGAATTTGCAGTGCGTTTTCAGCATCCTCTGCCGGAAATGCGCGGTAGGAATTGCGCTGCAAAGTTTTGCAAAACAAATTTCTCAGGTCGTTGTCATCTTCTACTACCAGAATCTGAAACATATATCAAACCTCCCTTTTCTCTGCATCGGTTTCTGGCATTTGTTTTCTTGTCCTATTATATCGTATTTTCAGGCAAAAGGCAAGAAAACCTGCTGTAATCTCAATGAAAATTGAGCATCGGCAGCAGATTTGTTGAGATTTGTGTGGTATAATAAAATGGGTCAGGCTTTAGAAACCTGAAATTACACAAGGGAGGAAAACGATGCTTGAATTAAAAAACATCAAAAAGGATTACCCTGCCGGAGATGGAACGGTGCATGCGCTGAAAGGAATTGATCTGAAATTCCGAAGGAGCGAGTTTGTTTCCATTCTGGGACCGTCCGGCTGCGGGAAGACAACAATGCTAAACATCATCGGCGGTCTGGATCAATATACGGACGGAGATCTGGTGATTAACGGAAAATCCACCAAGGATTTCAAAGACCGGGACTGGGACAGCTACCGGAATCACACCATTGGCTTTGTGTTTCAGAGCTATAACCTGATTCCCCATCAGACGGTGCTGCAAAATGTAGAGCTTGCCCTGACGCTGTCCGGTGTTTCAAAAGCGGAGCGGAAAAAGCGTGCAGTAAAGGCACTGGAAGAAGTGGGACTTGGCAATCAGCTGCGGAAGAGACCCAGTGAAATGTCCGGCGGACAAATGCAGCGTGTGGCGATTGCCCGGGCGCTGGTCAATAATCCGGATATTATTCTGGCAGATGAGCCGACAGGCGCTCTGGACACAGAAACCAGCATTCAGGTAATGGAGATTCTGAGGCGGATTTCGAAGGATCGTCTGATTATTATGGTAACGCACAATCCGGAACTGGCGGAGACCTATTCTTCCCGGATTATCCGGATGCTGGACGGAACTGTGACAGATGATTCTGCACCGCTTTCTGAAAAAGAAGTAAAACTGGAAACCATGCGTGACAGTACCGATCAGGAGCAGAGCAGGAAGAAAAAGAAACCGTCCATGTCCTTTGGAACCGCGTTTTCTCTTTCTCTGAAAAATCTGTTTACCAAAAAAGGACGCACTACGTTGACGGCATTTGCCGGCAGCATCGGCATTATCGGCATTGCGTTGGTGCTTTCGATTTCTCAGGGATTTACCACCTATATTGATGCAATTCAGGAGGAAACACTGTCCTCCTATCCCCTGACCATTGAGAAAACCAATACAGATCTCACAGCACTGATGGAAACCTTTATGAATATTGACAGCACGGATGCAGATCATCCGCTGGATAAAGTGTATGTAAAACCGGCAATCTATGACATCATTGATGCCATGAATAACATGGAGAGCACGGAAAATGATCTGAAATCCTTTAAGTCCTATCTGGAAAAGGAAGATGCAGATACAGACAGTGATTTGCACAAGGCGTTAAACGGCATGCAATATTCCTATAATTTTGATATGCTGGTGTACACGAAAAATGTAGACGGAAAAATTCTGCGTTCTGATACAACGGAACTGTTGCAGGAACTGATGCTGGAATACATGAATGTGGATATGTCCTCTATGACAACCATGAGCGAGAGCTTTGGATTTTCCAGCGATTCGCCGATGATGTCCATGTTTTCCGGCGGTGCTTCCTCTAATTTGTGGGAAGAGATGCTGGCCGGAGATGACGGCGCGGCAATCAGTGACGTTTTAAAAAATCAGTATGATGTGGTCTATGGAGACTGGCCGCACAATTACAATGAAATTGTACTGGTATTGGATGAAAACAACGAACTGAACGATATGGCGCTGTATGCACTTGGCTTGACATCAGAGGAAGAAGCGGCCAATATGATTAAGGCAGCAACCAATCAGGAAGAAGTGAAACGCAACGCTTCTACCTGGTCTTATGAAGAAATCTGCAATATGGAATTCCGTACCATTCTCAATTCCGATTGTTACAGCTATGATGCAGCTACCGGGCTGTATCAGGATTTGCGGGATACAGATACTGGATTGCAGTATTTGTATGACAACGGCATTTCTCTGAAGGTAACAGGGATCATTCGTCCGAATAAAGACACCAAGGCACCGATGCTGAATGGTTCCATTGGCTATACCAGTGATCTGACCAAATATGTTGTGGAACATGCAAAGGAATCAGATGCCATTGCAGCACAGCTGGAGGATCCTGCTACGGATATCTTTACCGGCCTGCCGTTCCAGGAGGCAAAGGGTGATCTGGATGATGCCGGAAAGGCAGAAGAGCTGCGCAGCTACATCAGTACATTAAGCGACACCGACAAAGCTGCGCTGTATGTGAAAATGATGAGTGTTCCCACAGAAGAAGAACTCTCCGGTATGGTGGCACAGGCGGTAGACGGAAAGAGCCGGGAAGAAATGGAAGCTGTGCTCTCTCAGGCTATGACCCAGCAAATGCGCATGTCTGAGGATGAAGTCAGCTCCTACCTGTCCTCCATGGATGACGAGGAACTGAAAAACACCTATACACAAGCTGTGACAGAGCAGGTCAAAGCACAGTATGCACAGGAAGTACAGCAGAAAATGGCTTCGATGCAGCCAGCAGAACTGACTGCTGCGCTGGACGCTTCCCTCTCCGGCTATACCGATGCCCAGTGTGCCCTGTATTATGACAATGTAATGGAATTTTCCGACAGTACCTACGAGGACAACCTCTCGGAGCTTGGATATGTAGATCTGGATGAGCCTTCTTCCATTAACCTGTATGCGGCTTCATTTGAAGACAAGGATGTCATTGAGGACGCTATCACAGACTATAACGCAGACAAGGAAGAATATGCAAAGATTCAGTACACCGACTATGTGGGTCTGATGATGTCATCTGTGACGACAATTATCCATACCATTACCTATGTGCTGATCGCTTTTGTTGCCATTTCTCTGATTGTTTCATCAATTATGATTGGTGTCATTACACTGATTTCTGTGCAGGAGCGCACCAAGGAAATTGGTATCCTCCGTGCCATTGGTGCTTCCAAACAGAATGTCTCCAGCATGTTTAATGCAGAAACACTGATCATTGGATTTGCATCCGGTGCCCTTGGGGTAATTGTCACCTATCTGCTCTGCATTCCCATTAACCTGATCATTCATCATCTGACTGGCATTTACAATCTGAACGCCGTTCTGCCAGTTCCGGCTGCAATCATTCTTATGCTCATTAGTATGGGACTGACACTGCTGTCCGGTTTAATTCCTTCCAGAAGTGCTTCGAAGAAGGATCCGGTGGTAGCACTGCGGTCAGAGTAAGGCAACTCTTTTTTGCAGAATTGGTGTGTGAAAAATTCCTTAAAAAAACGCTGTTTTCCCGTTTTGGCATTTCTGCCAAAAAATCTGTATTATACAATTGCGGTTCTATCCGCTTTTGCAGGCGTTCGAAAATCATTTCTATTTTTCATAGTTTACGCCTCATTTTTGCCTTGAAAATTCATGGATTGTTTTAATTACAAACGAGATTTCCCTGTGAGAATTCGCTATAATAGAGGCAAGTATTTCGGGTGTATCCGCAGAGCCTGTTTCTATAACACTCTGCTGAGAGGGAGACACGCAAAAATACGCTGTAGATACAGAAAAAGCGCTGCGACATAAGCGCAGCAGCAGCATAAAACAGGAGGTATTTGCAATGGCATTTTCAAAAGACTTTTTATGGGGTACGGCTTCTGCTGCATATCAGGTAGAGGGCGCATACAACGAAGATGGAAAGGGACAAAACATCTGGGATGCATATTGTCAGGAAATCGGCCACATTGCACATGGTGAAAATGGAAATGTAGCCTGTGACCACTACCATCGTTTTCGGGAAGATGTAAAAGTGATGCGTGAGATGGGAATCCGCAACTATCGGTTTTCCATCAGCTGGTCCCGGATTTTGCCGGATGGCACGGGAAAGGTAAACGAAAAGGGTTTGCAGTTTTATTCCGATCTGGTGGATGAATTGCTGGCAAACGGCATTGAACCGCTGGTAACACTGTTCCATTGGGATTATCCGCTGGCACTGCACCAAAAGGGCGGCTGGATGAACCGGGATTCTTCGGACTGGTTTGCCGAATATGCAAAGGTTGTTGTAGACGCATTGTCAGACCGGGTTTCCTACTGGATGACCATCAATGAGCCGCAGGTCTTTATTGGATGCGGCTATGCTATCGGAAAATTTGCGCCGTTTGAAGTGCACCAGGCAAAGGATCTCACCCGGATGACACACAATGTTCTGCTGTCCCACGGAAAGGCAGTGCAGGTGATTCGGAAGTACGCAAAGAAAAAGCCGGTAATTGGCTTCGCATTTGCAACAGCCTGCTGCACACCGGAAGATACTTCCCCGGCGGCAGTGGAAGCGGCAAAGGAAAAGAGCTTTGCCTTTACCAAAGGCCGGTTCCCGTTTGAAACATCCTGGTGGGCAGATCCAATCTTTTTTGGTGCGTATCCTAAGGCTGCCTATGAAATTCTGGGCGAAGAGAACATGCCGGAGATCCTGCCGGGCGATATGGATATCATTTCCCAGCCGGTAGATTTCTACGGTGTCAACATTTATGAGAGCAAGGCAACGGAAAATCCAGATGGCTATGCAGAAAATGCATATGTTGGCTGTGCCAGAACACAGATGGGATGGCCGGTGACACCAGAGGCGCTCTACTGGAGCCCGAAGTTCCTGCATGAGCGGTATCAGAAGCCGGTTCTGCTCAGTGAAAACGGAATGGCTTGTCATGACTGGGTGCAGCTGGACGGTCGCGTGCATGACCCGAACCGGATTGATTTCATGAAACGTTATCTGCGTGAGCTGCATCGCTCTATTCAGGACGGCGCAGAAGTGATGGGCTATATGTACTGGTCTGTTCTGGATAACTTTGAATGGGCCGATGGCTATGACAAGCGCTTTGGTCTGGTGCATGTGGATTATCAGACACAGGAACGCACAATAAAGGATTCCGGCTATTTTTACCGGGATGTGATTGCAACAAACGGAGAGGCAATCTTTTCTGATACCTGGGAAGATGTCAAGGCATAATTTCGTCTTCATCTCCTGAAAAATCATACAATCTAGCTGCTGTAGAAATTGTGAGATATGTTTCTACAGCAGCTTTTTTTGTGCAAAATAAATGGCATATCGCCCGAACTTCAGATTTCATGATAAATTTACAAATATATTCTTTACATTTTGAAGCGGTGCGTCTATAATAGAATCAGAAAAGAAAATGTCTTTTCTGGTGAAAAAAGCGGTTTTTTCAAACTGCGTAAAAAGATTCTACAGGAGGAAGAAAAAATGGGAAGATTTACATTACCTCGTGATTTGTATCATGGCTCCGGCTCTATGGAGATGCTGAAAGCTCTGACCGGGAAAAAGGCAATTGTGGTTGTCGGCGGCGGTTCCATGAAGCGTTTTGGCTTTCTGGACAAAGCGGTTGCCTATCTGAAAGAAGCCGGAATGGAAGTCAAACTGTTTGAGGGTGTTGAACCGGATCCGTCAGTAGAAACTGTTATGAAGGGTGCCGCTGTTATGCAGCAATTCCAGCCGGACTGGATTGTTGCAATGGGCGGTGGCTCTCCGATTGATGCTGCAAAGGCAATGTGGGCTTTTTATGAGTATCCGGACATTACATTTGAAGACCTGATTACACCATTTAGTTTCCCGACACTGCGTACAAAGGCGAAATTCTGTGCAATTCCTTCCACATCTGGTACTGCCACAGAAGTAACCGCGTTTGCAGTTATCACAGATTATGCTAAGGGTATTAAGTATCCGCTGGCTGACTTTAACATTACCCCGGATGTTGCAATTGTAGATCCGGAGCTGGCAGAAACTATGCCGAAAAAGCTGGTTGCACATACCGGAATGGATGCAATGACACACGCCATTGAAGCATATGTGTCTACACTGCACTGCAATTATACAGATCCTCTGGCACTGCATGCAATCAAGATGATACATAATAATCTGAAAAAATCCTACGACGGAGACATGCAGGCACGTGCTGAAATGCATGATGCACAGTGTCTGGCCGGCATGGCATTTTCCAACGCATTGCTGGGAATTGTCCACTCTATGGCACATAAGACCGGTGCAGCGTATACCGGTGATCATATTATTCACGGCTGCGCCAATGCCATGTATCTGCCGAAGGTCATCCGCTATAATGCGAAAAATGAAGAAGCTGCAAAGCGGTACGCAGAAATTGCATCGTTTATCGGACTGCCCGGTGATTCTGTGGAAGCAAAGGTCAGCGCACTGATTGCAGAACTGCGTGCAATGAACGACCAGCTGGACATTCCGCAGAGCATCCAGAACTACGGAAAGAGCGGTGTCAAGGCAGAAACTTCTGTAATCGATGAAAAGGAATTCCTGGAGAAGCTGCCGGAAGTTGCGAAAAATGCAATCGCAGATGCCTGCACAGGTTCCAATCCTCGTCAGCCGTCTCAGGAAGAGATGGAAAAGCTGCTGAAGGCATGCTACTATGACCTGGAAATTGATTTCTAAGAAGAATACATTTGCACAAAAAAAGACTTCCTGTGAAAGCCAAAAATGATCGAAAAAAATTACCTGTGATAGAATTGATTCTGTGTGATATACTACTAGTGCAGCAGGGAAATCAGAACATTGCAAATACCGCAATGGAATTTCGAATCTGATCTGATTTCTTTGTTGTAAAAGAAGTTTTGAGCAATTTACTGTAAAGGAGAATCAATCATGAAGGGTGAATTTACGCAGAAGGGCAAGGAAGCAATGGAACGGTTTAAGATGGAATCTGCCAGCGAAGTTGGCGTTACACTGAAGCAGGGTTACAACGGTGATCTGACTTCTCGTGAAGCTGGTTCTATCGGCGGCCAGATGGTAAAAAAGATGATCGATGCTTATAAAATGCAGTAAGATCGCTTTTGCATTTAAAGTAAAATGAAACGCCCCGGTGCCTGTCTCAATCAGGTTGCCGGGGCGTTTTTTATGGTGTGAATAAAAGGTTATGAAATCCAGAGGATCTGGTCTTCTTTTCGCGATGCTGCCTTGGGATATTCCCCTTTTGCATAGCCTACTACGCAGAAGCCAATGCCGCGGTAATCAGCAGGGATATTCCATTCCTGGAGCAGCTTTTTTCCTTCTGGGCTGTCGAAAATTTCCCGTGCCCGGTGAATCCAGCAGCTGCCCAATCCTTCTGCATAGGCGGCATCCAGCATGGCACCAATGGCAAGACTGCCGTCCTCTACCCAGGTATGTACAGAGGAGTCTGCTAATACCAGAATTACAACAGGTGCGCCGTAAAACGGATCTGTTTCTGCGCCCATGATTTCTGCGTTCCATTTGGAAAGCTTGTCACGGAGTGACTTCTCCTGTACAACGACAAATTTTGTTGCCATCCGGTTCCGGCCGGTGGGTGCATATTGTCCTGCGGTCAGAATTGCCTGGATTTTGTCCGTTTCTACACTGCGGCTGCTGTCATATTGACGGATGCTTCTTCTGGTGCAGAGTGCGTGAAGCACTGGATTTTCTTCATACATGATTGATTACCTCCGATTCCATTTAGAACATAGCTCTCCGAGTTGATCGGCCATTTTAGCCAGTTCTTTATTGGACAGTCCCCGGCTGCTTTGTACCAGTGCAGTGAGACGATCCAGCGTCTGTGTCAGACGGTCATAGGTTGCGGCGCTGCGTTTCGGCTTCTGTGTAATCGGAACAGGCGGCGCATCATAGGTGATTTTTCCGATGGCGATGTCGAATTCCGCGCCGCTGTAGGGCGCATAGGCATCCAGCCCCAGATCATACCAGATCTTGTCCCGCAAGCAGTCCGCAGATTCTGCGGCGCCGTGGATGACAAAGACTTTTTGAACACCATGAATCGCAGAAATCCAGGACATCAGTCCCTTTTGATCTGCATGGCCGCTCATTCCCTGCAGCTGGACAATCTGTGCCTTTACCTGGACATTTTCGCCAAACAAGGTGACATAATGAGCACCCTCTACAATTTTTCGTCCCAGAGAACCTTCTGCCTGATAGCCGACAAACAAAATGGTGTTCTCCGGTTTCCAGAGATTGTGCTTGAGGTGATGCTTAATGCGTCCGGCATCACACATGCCGCTGGCGGAAAGAATTACCTTTGGGCGTTTGTCAGCGTTGATGGCCTTGGAAGCTTCGCTGGTGACTGCTGGAATCAGACCGGAAACGCCAATTGGGTTTTCGCCGCGCTGTACGTAAGAAAGCGCCTCTTCGTCAAAGCAGCTCTCTTTATTGCGCATGAAAATGTCGGTTGCTTCAATTGCCAGCGGACTGTCCATATAGATAGGGAAATCTCTGAATTCCGGTAAGAGCTTCTGGTCTTTGATCTGCTTAAAATAGTAGAGCATTTCCTGTGTACGGCCAACTGCAAAGGAAGGAATAATCAGACTGCCACCGCGGGAGAATGTTTCCCGTAGAACGTTGACAAGTCCCGGCAGATATCCCTTTGGCTTTTCATGAAGCCGGTTGCCGTAGGTGGATTCCATAATGACATAATCTGCTTCCTGCGGAACCTGTGGATCACGGATTAGGGGCTGATTCAGATTGCCGATATCTCCGGAGAAGATCAGCTTTTTCTGTACCTCGTTCTCTGTCAGCCACAATTCAATGGATGCGGAGCCAAGCAAATGGCCTGCATCAATAAAACGCACATCCATTCCGGGAAACAGGGTGAATTTTTCCTGATACCGGTGCGGCACAAACAGTTTCAGTGCTCCCAGTGCCTCATCCATTGTGTACAGCGGCACATAGGGATCGCCGCCGTTTCGCATGGCTTTCCGATTTCGCCATTCTGCTTCGAATTCCTGAATGTGCGCACTGTCGCGCAGCATGATTTCACAGAGAGAGGCTGTCGCTTCTGTTGCGTGAATTTCTCCGGCAAATCCGCCGGCAAACAGCAGAGGGAGCAGCCCGGAGTGGTCAATGTGGGCATGTGTGAGAAGAACGTAGTCAATCTGACCGGGGGTGCATGGGATTTTTACATTTTCATAGGTGTCTCTCCCCTGCTCCATCCCGAAATCCACCAGAATGTGTTTTCCGCAGACTTCCAGATAAGTACAGCTTCCGGTTACTTCATGTGTAGCACCAATAAATATCATTTTCATAAGCTTCGCTCCCTTCTGTGCATCCTATAATGAAACTATTTTACAGAGAATCTACAATGTGTACAATGAACTGAATCAGCAGGATTCCGTCCATTCCGTCCAGAGATCCGTCCCGGTTGCAGTCAGCGGTTTTGCGCTGCATATCTGAGGAAATCTGAACAGCATCTGCGTTGATTTTATTGAGCAGAACTGCATCTGTCAGATCAATTTTTCCATCCAGATTGACATCGCCCAGCAGATAATCCTTCTGGTCACTTCCAGTGGTGACCGGTGCTGCAGTTGTGCTGGTTTCCGTAGCAGAATCTGTGGTTTCGTCTGTCTGTACAGATGAAGTGCTGGTAGTCGTGGTGGTTGTAGTTGTGGTAGTTGTCACAATATTTTCCGTTGTGGTTGTAGTAGTAATCGGTGCAGGAGTATTGCCGTTCGGTTCGATACCGCCTACCAGCTCGCCGCCTGCATAGACGCAGATATAATCCGTCCGCACTTCGTTTCCGTCTGCAAACATATCGGAATCCGTCAGAACAGGCAGTCCCTGATAGCTCCAGTCATTGGAAGGATCCCACTGATCTCCGTAGTACAGACCGACGCTGCACTGATATTTTTTATTGGAATTGGCAATGGTATAGCCGTCCCACGAAACCTCATAATAGTAGATATTGGGATCAAAAGAGGCATCATATTGTTTCGGCGCGCTGATTACGCCATCTGCCGGAGCTGCTTCCGTTTGTGCCTGGTCGTATAGTTCTTTCGATTCTATCAGTTCTGGTTTTGTCATTTCCTTTGTGCTGAAATAATAGCGTACTGTGATATCTGTTCTGGGGGTAATGGAATCAGTCATGACCTTCATAGAGATTTTGGTGACACCAGCACCGCCGCTGCACGGGCCGTCTACTGCGAAGGCCTCTACCCAATAATTGTTGCCGCCTTCACTGCCGCCGTTGTTGGTTTCCTTTGGCGGAAAATCCGGTGTGACATGCATGTCATCAGTTCCATACAGCGCATACAGTCCGGCGCAGGCACCGACAAACGCAGCATTATAGTCAATGGTAACTTCGTTATAAATCCAGTCCGCAGTTACATCATTGTGTTTGTCATTTGCATCCGGGCCGCCTACCAGTGCACCGTAAAGAACATGTCTTTGTTCTGCGGTATCTTCACATTTGGTCAGTCCGGAAGAAGCGCGATGGTGCGGATATTTTGCAGAATTTTCATTGTAACCCACAACATAGGAACGATTCATCGGGTTTTTCCCCAGGATGTATTCCATCTGTCCCTTTGCCCATTCGCTGAATTCGCCGGACTTGCCGTTATTATTATACTTATCATAGACCAGCGCCATGAGCTGTGCTGCGGTGTTATACCGTGCAGAACCCCAGGTGTCCAGCCAGAAGTAGCCGCCTGGTGTGATTGTGCCTACGCCGCCGGACATATAGGCATTTACTGCCTTGGAAACAGATGCCCAGCAGTCCATCTCTTCATAGGGACTTTTGTTGGCAGCCTTCTTGTATTCATCGATGAAATCCGGATACTGCTGATCAGTAATTTCACCCAGAATACACTGTACACCGCCCCAGACATCGTTCCAGCAATGTACATAGCACGGAGCAGCGTAGTAGTCATAGTACGGGTAAATCTGTTCCAGGTAATGATGATCTTCTGTAATCTTGTAGAGCCATGCAGCTGCCCAGCAGTAGTCATCTTCCCATTTGGAGGAGGAGTAATATTGCTTCGGGCCGTCTGCGTTGTCACTTAATTGTTTTTCATGGGTTTCTGCAAAGGAAAACAGTGCTTTTGCATAATCCAGGGACTTTTCTGCATATTCCGGATCAGTGTCCTTAAAATTCAGATAGTTTACAGCCAGAGATGCGGCAGCAGATGCTACATAATCTGTCTGCGGCTTGTCACCAGTCAGGAAGAATGCCGGACGATCCATCTTGTCAATTTCCGGGGAATTCCAATACGCATGATCAATGTCGCCGTCTCCCACCTGATAACAATGGGCGATGACATTGCCATCTGCATCCCGGAAGGTGCACTTCATCAGGTAATCATTGAAATAACGGAGAATGGTTTCAATATGGTCATCCTGTCCGGTTTTCTGATAGGCATCCCGGAATTCATAGTAGCCCCATCCCAGTGTAGAAGCGGCATAGTTTTCCGGCATGCCGAATTTTACATGATCTCCGGCATCATGGAAACCGCCGGAAACATCAATGTAGCCGTCTCCATCTGGATCCAACACATCCTTATATTGTGTCAGGAAACTTTCAGACAGGTTGGTTGCAGTGCTGTTCATCGGCACCTGTGCATCATAGGTATGACAGTTGCCGCGCCAGCTGAAACGATCGTTTTCGTTTACGCCGGTTCCGCACATATTGCCGTCATAAAAGTAAATGGAATATTGGAGCGCTCTGGCGAAGTCGATATCATCTGCCGTCGTGTCCGCAGCTGTGACCGAAGCAGCGCCGGTTCCCAGAGAACTAAAGAGCATAACAGTACTGATAACTGCCGCAATGCGCTTTGTAAATTTTTTATGTGATTTCATACAATACTTCCTTTCTATCCTCGGAAAAGCTTAGATCAAATTTGGATTACTTTTATTATACGGCAAACATAAGAAAAAGTCAACAGTTTTTCGGCTGGTTATATAAAATTATTTGTGTATATTGCGGCTTCTTTTTGCCATATGGGCAGAAACAGAAAAAGGCAGGATAGAATCGCTACCCTGCCTGAAAATGGACATTGTTATCCCTGAAATCCTGCCTGGTATCAGGAAAGTAGTCCGGATTTTTCTTTTTTTGTCAGTATTTTTGTGACGCTTTCGTCAATGCTGCTCTCTTCCAACGTGCCGTTTTCCACTGCCTTGACCACAGCATCTACTGCTTCCGGCAAATCGTCCGGCATCAGCACGATATCTACACCAGCCGCAAAAGACTGCACCGCTGCTTCACCGGGAGAATAATTCGCAGTAATTGCTCCCATATTCTGTGCGTCTGTAATGACAATTCCCTGAAATCCCAGTTCATTTTTCAGCCACTGCGTAACCACAACAGCGGACAAATCACCGGGGAGATTATCTCCGGAACCGGAAGTGATCTGATGCCCTACCATGACAAAATCGGCTCCCGCAGCAATGCCGCCCTGGAAAGCCGGAAACTCCGCCTGTTCCAATTCTTCCAGCGTGCGCTCAATATAGACGCTTCCCCGGTGTGTATTGCCATCCCCGGCACCCAATCCGGGGAAATGTTTCAGCGTTGCGCATACGCCGCTGTTTTGCAGCCCGGTTACAACGCCGGCGCTCATGGAAGCAACCACAGCCGGATCGGAACTGAATATCCGATTCCCCAGTTCGTTTTTGGAATTCAGATTGACATCAGCCACCGGTGCGAAATCCAGATTGAACCCAAGGGCTTTCAGATCATTTCCAATGGTGCTTCCGATTTCATTTGCTTTTTCAGTGTCAGCGTCTGCGCCATAGACCGACATGTCAGAAAAGGCTGTGGTGCCCAGAGAATCTGCGGCGCGTGCCACAGTACCGCCTTCTTCGTCAACGGCCAGAAATACGCCGATTCCGGAAAGCTCCTGTGCATAGTTTTGTGTATTTGTCAGCATTTCCCGCGTCTGTTCCTGCGTTTCCAGATTGGCGGAAAAATAGATGAGTCCGCCTACCGGATAGGTTTCCAGCGCAGTGCGTGTCATATCTCCGGCTGCAACGACAGTTCCGTTAAATCCGGTGAGAGATTCTGGTGTTACAATAAACTTTTGACACACTTTTTCTTCCAGTGTCATTTGCTGGACGCGCTCAGAGACAGAGGCGGCCTCCTGACTGGAAGATTCTGCGGCTTCTGTGCTGTTTTCGGCGGATGCGGCTTCCTGTGTATCTGAATTTGCAGCTTGGGAGGATGCGTCTGCTGGACTGCTGTCCGCATTTCCGGCGTGTCGTGTTGCAGCAGAATCAGAAATATTTTGAGAACGGCATCCGATTAATAAAACGCAAAGCGCAGCGGCTGTACCGTACCACAAAGCAGTTGTTTTCTTCATGAACATTCCCCTTCCATTACCAGTTGTATTCAACCACATATCCGAATCGATAGGGCTTGCTGGAATACACCTGCAATGCCTGGTTACTGTTGTCATTCAGAGACCACTGCTCTTTAATCTTCCAGATTTGCAAGTATGGTTCCACTGTTGCCGCGGAATTGGCATCAATACAGGAAGGTTCACCAGGGAACCAGTAATTTTTCCCGGCCCCATTGAACAGGAAGTCCAGTTCGGAATTGGAAAGCCACCGGAAGGTATAGGCGCCGTTTGCATTTTTCTCTTCAATTCCGCCCAGCCATCCATAGATAACATCTGTTTTTTCCAGTTCTGCTGTGATGAGTGCCCAGTCTTCTTCTGAATGGATTTCTGCCAGCCGTCCGCCGGATTGCTCCGCATAACTTTTGGCTTCTTCCCAGGTGCAATAACTTTGGATGACAGAATATCGGTGCGGTTCAGCTGCTGTCGTTGTTGTTACGATGGTTGTAGTGGTTTCTGCCATGGTTGTTGTTTCCGGGGCGGCTGTAGTTTCGGCCGCAGTTTCAGAAACAGCTATCTCAGAATCAGAGCCGTTTTCCGGGTCGCTTTCTGAACTGCCCTCTTGTTTCATGGCAAGAGAATGACTGGTTCCGCTGGTTGTATCCCGGTCAAAACTGCCGTTGTGCCAGAGCAGGAAGAAAACGGTACAAGTGAGCAGCAATACAATCAAAATCATAGCACTGATAATCCAGACTGTGTATTTTGGCTTTTGCTTTTGTGTGGAAACGGGTACGGGGTCGGATGCAAACGCTTGATATAGCGGCGGCTCTGCCTGAACATCCGGCTGCTGTGAAGCAGTGGAATTCCGGACATGCTTCGGTGTCTGATTGGGTGCATATGCTGCTTGAGAGGCATGCGGAAATTCCATGCCGCATTTGATGCAGAAACGGGCGTACTCCTCATTTGGGGTACCGCAGTGCGGACAAAACATAGACGTTCCTCCTAATAATCACCATAATTCATAATGCTACATTTAAATTATACCATATTATTCTACGAAAATCAAGAGAAAATCAGAAAAATAAGAAGATTTATGCAGTATAATCCAGATCAAAGGTGATGACTGTCTGACAGGTTTTATCCTGGTGCTGTAATTCAGCGGTAATCATTTCCTTGAGTTCCTCTGTGGTGTACTGACATCCAAACGGCACCAGAACATCAAAGATCAGGCGGTTGGTTTCTTTTCCGGAAACCAGGCGGAAATCGTGGATGCTTAAATTCTGATCCAGGGAGGAGACGATTTTTTCTGTACGTATTTTGTATTTTTGCACCTGCAAATTATCCAGTTCGATGGGATCCATGTGAATTGTCATCATAATCTGCATTTTGTCATAGATTTCCCGTTCGATTTTATCTACAACTTCGTGTATGGCTACAAAATCCGCATCACTGCGCACTTCAACATGACAGCTTCCCATCATTTTTCCAGGACCGTAGTTATGAATCATCAGGTCATGAATTCCTTCAATTGTCTTATGCCGCAGAACCAGCTCCTTTAACTGCTGTACTGTTTCGGCATCTGCCGGCCGTCCCAGCAAATCTCCTACCGTGTCACGGATGATATCAAAGCCGGTTTTCAAAATGAACAGGGAGACTGCAATTCCCATGATACCATCAACGGGAAGATGTGTGATAAATGAAGAGAAAAGGGCGATTACGGTGGCGCTTGTGGCAATTACATCACTGCGGCTGTCCTTGGCAGTGGCCAGCATTACGGAAGAATGGACGCGTTTTCCTAAAAATGTATTAAAATGTGCCATCCAGAGTTTGATGCCGATGGAAAGCAGCAAAACTGCCAGGGTAACCGGATGAAAAACAAGTTCCTCCGGGTGCAGGATTTTGTCTAGGGAGTTTCGGCACAATTCAAAGCCCATCAGGACGATCATAGCGGCAATGACCAGGGAGGTGATGTATTCCATCCGGCCGTGTCCGAACGGGTGGTCTTTATCCGCCGGCTTTGCCGCAAGCTTATAGCCAAACATGGTGACCAGACAGCTGGCACAGTCAGACAGATTGTTAAACGCATCCGATATGATCGAGATGGAATGGGAAAATGTTCCGGCGGCATACTTGATGCCAAACAGGAGGAGATTGCAGCAGATTCCCACAACACTGCTGCATGTGCCGTATGCTTTTCGAACATTGGGATTTTGGGTGTCTTCACTATTGGGAATCCACTTTTGAATGAGAAACTGGAGCATGGATATTCGCCTTTCTTTCCAATTGGTTTATTTTTCATTATAGCAAAAGCAATTTCAGAAGTCAAGGCTAACTTTTTCCGGGGAGAAGCTTTACAATATACGAAGATTATGGTATAATAAAAGTATAAAAAGTGAATGCCCGCTGTTGGCGGAATTGCTGTTTGCAATACTGGAGGTACATATGGTAACAAATGACGGAACCATTATACAGATCAAACACGAGATTCTGTGTGAAGTTGCGAAACTGGTTTTTGCAGGAAAATTTGACGCGGAAAAAGAGGAACTCCCCTATCGGATGATGCCGGGGCCGAAGGCAAGCTATCGCTGCTGCGTCTATAAGGAACGTGAAATTGTACGGCAGCGGATACGTCTGGCAGAGGGGAAAAATCCCCAAGGCGCGCACAATGACTTAGTGGTACAGGTTGTTCAGGCGGCATGTGAGGACTGTCCGATTTCCCGTTATGTTGTCACGGATAACTGCCAGAAATGTATGGGAAAGGCTTGTCAGCAATCCTGTCATTTCGGTGCAATTGATATCGGCGTTTCCAGAGCACATATTGATCCGCAGAAATGCCGGGAATGCGGAAAGTGCGCAGCGGCATGTCCCTACAATGCTATTGCTGACCTGATTCGGCCATGTCGGAGAAGCTGTCCGGTTGGTGCGATTTCCACGGATGAAAATGGTATTTGCTTTATTGATGAGAAAAAGTGCATTCAGTGCGGACGCTGCATTCACAGCTGTCCCTTTGGTGCAATCAGTTCAAAGTCAAACATTGTTGATGTCTGTAAGGCAATTGTAGAGGGAAAGCATGTTTACGCGTTAATGGCGCCTTCCGCAGAAGGCCAGTTTGGAGAAGGCATTACCTTTGAAAGCTGGCGAAATGCATTAAAGGAAGTCGGCTTTGCAGATCTGATTGAAGTCGGACTGGGCGGCGATATGACAGCCTTTTCAGAGGCAAAGGAATGGACAGAAGCCTATCAGAAGGGCGAGAAGCTGACAACCTCCTGCTGTCCGGCATTTGTCAACCTGATACATCTGCATTATCCGGATTTGGTGGATCATATTTCCAGTACAGTTTCTCCCATGTGTGCGGTTTCCCGTTGGGTGAAACAGCGGGATCCGGATGCAATCACCTTATTTGTCGGCCCGTGTATTGCAAAGAAAAGCGAAGTGCTGGATCAGAAAGTCCCCGGCAGTGCTGACTATGCCATGACATTTGGTGAAGTCCGCGCCATTATTCGTGCAAAGGGCGTTACCATTAAGGAAACACCAGAAGTGCGCCAGGAGGCCAGCACATTTGGAAAATGGTTTGGAAACAGCGGCGGTGTAACATCGGCTGTGCTGGAAAGCATGAAGGAACAGGGCGTTACGGATGAAATCAAGGTGGAACGCTGCAATGGTACAGATGCATGTAAGCGTGCACTGCTGATGCTGAAAATGGGACGCTTTTCCGGAGATTTCATTGAAGGCATGGCGTGTGAAGGCGGATGCGTAGGCGGCCCCAGCCGTCACCTGGATGTCAATCGTTTTCAGAAGGCCAGAAAGGCATTGATCGAAAAAGCAGATTCCCGTAATGTGGAAGAAAACTTAAAACGTCTGGAAGCAGACGGGATTCCGATGCATCGCGGCGATTGGAATGCGTAATCTGTACTTCCCTGTACGTTTCGGATATACAAATTAAAACTGAAAAAAGTTCTCCGTTTTCCTGTGTGAAGCCAGGAAACGGAGAACTTTTTTCTTTGAGGGGGAATATAAAGAATGTGTCTTTTGGAAAACGTGTTCCGAGAATACGATGTCTCGTTTTCGGAACTTATTGAAAAACTGTATCCAGAATCATCATTGCGATGAATCCCAGCGAAAAAGCAATGGTGCCTGCATTGGAATGCTTGCCTTCCGACATTTCCGGAATCAGTTCCTCAATGACAACATAAATCATTGCACCGGCAGCAAAACTCAGCATATACGGCATAAGCGGCACAAAGAATCCGGAAGCGGCAATGGTCAGAACGGCACCGATTGGTTCAGCAGCGCCGGACAACACGCCAAATAGGAATGATTTTCCTCTTTTCATGCCGCCGGCACGCAGGGGCATGGATATGATTGCGCCTTCCGGGAAATTCTGAATGGCAATGCCAAAGGAAAGCGCCATCGCACTGGCAGCAGTAATATTGGATTGGCCGTACAGATACCCTGCATAAACAACACCGACTGCCATTCCTTCCGGAATGTTGTGCAATGTAACTGCGAGCATAAGCATAGTGGATTTTGCAAGCTTGGTATGCGGCCCTTCTGCTTCGCTGCTGTTCATATGAAGGTGGGGAATGATTCGATCCAGAAAGAGGAGAAATCCGATCCCGATTAAAAATCCCACAGAAGACGGAAAAAATGACAGGTGCCCTAAGTTTGCAGATTGTTCCAGTGCAGGAATCAGCAAACTCCAAACAGAGGCCGCTGTCATAATGCCGGCTGCAAATCCGGTGAGAATCCGCTGAACCAGGAGATTCAGATTATTTTTCAGAAATAAAACACAAGCGGAACCCAGAACCGTTCCTAAAAATGGGATGACAATTCCCTGAATGGTTTCTTTCACAGAAAAATCATTCCTTTCATCGGAGAAGATGGCTTGTTGTATATGTATCTGTATCACAGGGCTTCAGTTGCATTCTATGCGTTTCCAAAGCGCAAAATGCAGGATTATTCTACATTTTTCAGTGCATCTGCAAGCGGAATCTTCTTTACACGTCGGGTCTGGAAGAACGCAATGACTGCGTAAGAAACAACGCCCAATACTGCCATTTTTATGAATATGCTGGGTGCAGTGTAGTATGGCAGATAACCAGGGTATTCTTTAAAGAAATAGTTGCAGATGTACCCAATCGCCCAGTTGGATACCGGAATGGTAATGAACATAGAGAGAATAACAACAATTGCGGTCGGGACAATATAAATCTGATTGATTTCCCGGTTGCGGTATCCTAAGATTTTTGCCATGGAGATAGACTGCGCATTCTTTTCAATAATAATTTTCGACAGTAGGTATACAATCATCATAAACATGATGATCCCGAATGCCAGGAAAATGGACATCATTTTGCCCATGGACAATTTTAACTGACGGGATGTTTTGGTAAGGTCATCTTCCGTGATTTCGGTTGCAATGTACATTTCATCAATGTCTGTGATTTTTTCATTGGAGAAGTAGCCGTTAAAGTAATCAGACGGATGATCAAATGCGGTATCAAACTGATCTATATTCATAAATACCGATAATGCAGCCGGATATTCGTAGATCTCCTTGACATGGAATTCATATTCCTTGCTGCTGAACTCTTCTTTCAGCGTAATGGTATCCCCTATCTGAACATTATGTTTATTTGCATATGCATCTGAAATTGCAACTTCATCCTTGTCGTTTAAATGCAAGGAAACATAATGGCTCTCTTTTTCGATGCCGTATACGGTGACTTCTTCTGATTTCAGCTTCCCTTCCAGTGTTTTCAGAGAAGTTGCCGCATATTTTTCAGCATCCGTTTCTGCTGTTTCCATGGGGGCTTTCAGTAAATACTGGTGATTTGCCAGCAGATTGGATGTGATGACATCCTGATAATGATCCAGCATAGGTGTAAACATCATACCAAATAGAAGGATGGCGTTTGCGAAAAAGATGCCAATAAAAATGGTGATGTAATTCGGGATGTTCTGGAAAATAACACGAATCCGGAACCGGTTCATGATGCCGATTTTGGTATTCAGGCGGAATGCCTTTTTCTTTGTTTTACGGCTCAGGTCGCGGCGAATGAATTTCAGAGGAGAAAGGCTTAATTTTCTCACCAGAATCAGGAAATTGATCACCAGCATAATGAGCAGCGGAACAACCGTTGTCCGGATAAATGCTTTGGAATTCCAGAGCGTAACATAAGTAGGTAAGCTATAGCTGCCATAATATGCACTAGCTGCAAAATCCTTTAAGAGTGTGTAGCCCAGAATATTTCCGGCAATGGCGGCAGCAAGTGTTACAAGAATCGGCATGGCCATATAGTGGCGTACCAGTTCGCTTTTTGTGTAGCCGGTTGCACGCAGGGTACCGATTACATTGGCTTCCTTTACAATTGTATTGCTGGTAGTGATTGCAAAAATGAAAGCGATAATTACAACCACAATGTAAAGGAAAATATTGATAAAGGTTGTATCCCCTTTAATATCGTCTCCGGTAAAATGGATTGCCTGATTGGAATACTGCGGAATGTAGCTGGAAACAGCATTTGCATGGGCAGCGGCCTGTTCAGACAGTGTATCCATAAAATCATCTGACAATTCTTTTGCTTCGTTATCATCCTTGGGACGCTCCTGATATTTCCAGGAATAGCTGTAGTGCAGTCCGCTTTCTCCCAGGGACTCGAAGCAGTCTGGTGTTACAATGGCAACACCGAATTTCATAGCATCGAACATCATATCAGAAGGATTGGAGAAAAGGGCACTGTAGTCAGAAAGTGCTACCAATCCGCTGATGGTAAATTTATCGTTACCGACTGTGAGTGTATCACCAACTTTTAAATCATTGTTGTCGGCATACATGCGGTCGATTGCAATTTCATCCTGACTGGCCGGAAATTTGCCGTCCATGAGGCATTCCAGATCGACTTTATCTCGTTTTTGAAACATGCGAAGCGTGCTGTCTACTTTTTTGGTTTCATGTTCAATGTAAAAGTTTTCATAGATGGTGCGGTCAGCAGTTTCCAGATCGTCTAAAAGATCAGAATCGGCTTTTGCTGCCAGCTCAAAATTACCGTCTTCAATCTGATAGGTTTCAAAGCTCTCATCATAGGCAGTAGACATGCTGCTTCCGGCAACATTCCAGCCGGAAACAATTGCGATTGTTCCCGTAATAAATAAGAAAATAATCAGATATTTTCCCAGTTCGCTCTTGAGTTCCCGAGGCAGACGCTTTATTAATGGATTTTTCATCATCTGCCTCCTTACCATTCCAGATCTTCTGCGGCAATTTTCTTCTCGTTCGTGTAGTTTTTACGAATCATGCCGTCACGGAGCTGGATTACACGGTCTGCCATATACTTAATGGCGTCATTGTGTGTTACCATTACAACGGTATTGCCGTATTGCTGATTCAGGTCACTGATGAGCTTTAAAATTTCCTTGGAAGTGTGGTAATCCAGTGCACCAGTTGGCTCATCGCATAACAAAATATCCGGATTCTTGACAATGGCACGTCCAATGGCAGTACGCTGCTGCTGACCGCCGGACAACTGATTCGGAAGCTTGTGGCGGTGCTCATATAAACCCAAAGTTTTCAGGAGGGTGTCCACATCTAATGGATTGTCACTAAGGTAAGCACCGACTTCAATATTTTCTTTAATATTCAGGTTGGGAATCAGATTGTACATCTGGAAAATGTAGCCCAGGTGCTTCCGGCGGTACAGGGTCAGTGTCTTTTCGTTCATATCCGCAGTTTTTTCGCCGCCGATAGAAATATAGCCGCTGTCTGCATTGTCAATACCGCCGATGATGTTTAACAGCGTGGATTTACCGGAGCCAGACGGCCCCAGCAGAACGCAGATCTCCCCTTTTTCAATTTGAGCGTCAATTCCTTTCAGAACTTCGATCCTGCTCTCCCCTTCACCGAAATGTTTTTTGATCCCACTAATTTCTAAGAACATAATTTCTCCCTTTCGTCATATTGAATAAATTAAAGTTAGATAAAACTAACTAATGCGTAAAAATTGATAGGACATTTTCCGTCCTATCAATTTCCGAATGTAATGTTTTCCTCGAATAAAACCGTGTAAATTTATGCACGCTGCTGTTCTTCTTTTCTCTGATCCATCAGCGGAGTCATGCTTTTAGCACAAATCATCATTGTAGATGCGTTATGCAGAAAAGCAGAGGCAGACGGAGACAAAAATCCGCATAAGCCGGAAAGCAGCAGTGCAGAATTAAACGCAATGATAAAGCGATAATTGCGGTTGATACGATGCATCAGTCGTTCACTCAGTGCGCGGAGTGTTGCGAGTTCCGTCAGGCTTGCACCGCGAAGAGTAATATCCGCAGCTTCCTGTGCGATATCAGATGCATCACTCATAGCTACAGATACATTGGCTGCGGCGAGCGCCGGGGCATCATTGATGCCGTCCCCTACCATAATCACGTGCTTTCCTTCGGCTTTCAGACGTTCTACATAGCTGTGCTTGTCTTCCGGCAGAACCTGCGCGCAATATGTGGTAATGCCCAGCTTTTCAGCAGTCACCTTTGCGGCTCTTTCACTGTCACCAGTGAGCATGACAATATTTTGAATGCCGGCAGCTTTCAGCAGCTCTACCGCCTCTTTTGCTTCCGCACGCGGCGGATCCGAGATGCAAAGTGCACCTGTCAGCTGTTTTCCAACAGCAAGGTATACAACAGAGCATGCACCGGCCTTTTCATTGATTTCAGCCTGCTGTTCCGGCGTAATGACAATGCCCTCATCTTCGGAAACAAAGTGCTTGCTGCCAATAATAGCGCGTTCGCCATGCAGTATGGTCGCAATTCCGTGCGCAACGATATACTGCACATCAGCGTGTTCCTCTTCATGAAACAGATTCTTATCAGATGCACCCTTTACAATGGCACGGGCAACACTGTGCGGGAAATGCTCTTCCAGGCACGCTGCAATTTTCAGCACTTCTTCTTCGGAACGTGTTTCATCAAAGGAAATCACACGCTCCAGAACTGGCTGCGCATTGGTTAGCGTTCCGGTTTTATCAAAGACAATGGTGTCTGCCTGTGCAAATGCTTCCAGATACTTTCCGCCCTTCACGGTAATATCTGCATCCGATGCTTCCCGAATGGCTGAAATCACTGCTATCGGCGTAGAAAGCTTGATGGCACAGGAATAGTCTACCATAAGAATGGAAACAGCCTTTGTGATATTCCGTGTCAGAAGCAGTGTCAGGCCGAATCCAAGGAAGCTGAACGGAACAATGCGATCTGCCAGGCGCTCTGCCTTGCTCTGCACACCAGCCTTTAGATTCTCAGAATGATCAATCAGTTCAATGATTTTTTGCAGCTTGGTATCACTGCTCATTGCTCTGACGCGAATGACGATGGAACCCTCATCAATGACAGTGCCGGCGAATACAGAAGCATCCTTGGATTTCATCACGCTCAGCGGTTCTCCGGTCATAGAGGACTCGTTAATTGTCGCTTCCCCGTCTGTGATGGTTCCGTCTACCGGGATGATGCTACCGGTGCGAACCCGGATTTCATCTCCGATTTTCAGCTGCTTCATGGAAACCAGAACGTCTCCATCTTCTGTGACGCGCCAAACCTGATTTGCCTTAATTGCAAGACTGTCTGTTAATGCAGCTCTTGTCCTTGCCCGGGTGTAATCCTCCAGGAGAGACGAAATCGAGAGCATAAACATAATGGTTCCTGCGGTTTTGTAATTCTTCTGAATCAGGCAAGCTGTAACAGAAGCGCCGTCCAGAACATCGACATTCAGATGACCTTGTCCCAGTGCATCAACAGCGCGCCACAAGTACCGTATGCCTTTGAAAAAGACAATACAGTTGCTGATGGGTGTTGGAAGAAGCGCCTTGCATAAAAAGTGCTTTGCCACCAGTTTGACAAGATCCTTTTTGAAATCAGTATCGATTTGCTCCGTACCGGAAGATTCCGGAATCGGTGTCAGCTTTCTGGGATTCAGGCCTGCAATTATCTGTACAATATCACTGCGGTGTCCCTTTTGGTAGTACACCAGAATACCGCCGTTTTCGGAGTGTACTTCTGCTTTAGAAGCAAAGGCACAGTCCAGTACAGCTTTTTGCACGGCTGATTCTAATTCTTTTTCAAATGCATATGCGCCGCATCGAAAACGAATTCTCCCCGGCTTATCGTATACAATTTTGAATTTCATTATTCACACACTTCGGTTTCTGCTTCTTTGAGACCGGCTTCTTCCTTTGCATCGCAGCAAATGTCAGCGGCTTCGTCTTTCATGTTCTGGAAGACTTCCTTTGCGTCATTCTGCATCTTCATGCCCTTTGCAAGGCCAGTTACAGCAATCTGACGAGTGGTCTTAGCTTTCAAAATCTTCTTTCCGATGATTACAGCAGCAGCGCCGCCCACTACATACCACAACTTTTCATTTTTAAAACATTTCAGCATAAAGAAACAACTCCTTTGAAGATTTAACAGGAACGTTCATTAGAATTCGCGAAAGCATCCCATAAACGGGACATAATACCACTTTTTGTCCGGTTCCTGACTTTCCTTATTATACGCCTGTTTCGGCAAAATGTCAACCAGATTTCCCAAAAAGTTATATTTATGTATTTTAATTAAAGCTAACTCGAACTTTTTTTATTTTTAAAAAAAGCGCCTGAATTCAAACTGAACCAGGCGACTTTCTTTTTTTTATTTCACCAGAAAATTACATGAAATTCTCCGGCTCAATACACGTACAGAAACATGGAAACAGAATGCGTTATTTTGTCAAAGCTTCACCAAGAGCCTTGCATTTTTCCAGATCTTCATCAGACGGAGCTTCATTTACAATCAGACCTTCGTCGTTGAGCAATACTGCGCCGTCATTCTTAACGCGCTCTTCCCAATTGCGCATCCATTCGCCATCGCCCCAGCCGTAGGAACCGAACAGTGCAATGGTCTTTCCACTCAATGCGCCTTCAATTGCGGTGAAAAACGGTTCGAATTCGGATTCTTCCAATACCTCGTCTCCCATTGCAGAGCATCCGAAGGCGATTCTGTCATAATCTGCAATGTCTCCGCTGAAGTCAGATACGCTGTACAGTTCAGCGCCGGATGCTTCGGCAATTGCGTTTGCCATCTGTTCTGTGTTGCCTGTACCACTCCAATAAATTACTGCTGTTTTCATGTTTGATTTCCTCCTCAAGAAATTCTCAGTGCCTGATAGATATCATAGCCCTGATTTAATTTATTGCACAGAAAATTTCTGCACTTATCATAAGTTTGAAACGTCCGGGCGGCTTTTTCCGCATTGGAATATACCTTCCAGTATCCGCATAACTGATAATTTTCGCCGCGGTTTTGGATAAATCCAATGACATCTTCTGGCGGATAGCCTAAGAATACGCCGATTTCATGTGGAAATCCCGGATTCTCCTGAATTCGCTCTGCCAGCTTTTTCAGTTTTTCTTCCGTTCTGGCGGTATTTTTATACCCATAGGCTTCTAAAATCCGGCAGACTTCATCACATTTTAGCTGCTGTTCCAAGGCGGAGGCATTATATAATAAAATTAGTGCCCGGCTTTTGCATGCGCAGAGCACATGCAGGCGCAGTCCCTTTTTTGCTGCTTTCGTGTTGAAATTGCGGATGTGTTCCGGGAGATTGAATTCATTTTTCCCAATGGAAATGAGATTGGCACATTTGATTCCCAATAAAGAAGGTGCTGAGAAATAAGCCAGTTTTTTTTCAAATCGAGCGCATTCTGCGGCTGACATAAATTGTGTCCCCTCCTTATTCTCGAAAATCCGGTTGCCCTGATGTTATATGCAATTAGGATATACTAACCTCCAGGAAGAAAAAATAGGATTTTCCATTCTCAATATTACCAAGAAGAAAAATCTCAGAAATCCTTCCCTACGCAGTTAGATAAAACTAATGATGTTAGTGCGATCTAACTCACGTCATTTATTCTAACACAACTCCCATGCTTTGTCAAGTACTTTTTTCGATTTTTTCTATGAAAAAAGGAGATTGACAAAATGTGCAGTCATTTCGTCAAAGAGCCGGTAAAAGCGCTGTTTATAAAAAGATCGTATTGCGGCACGCTTTTTTGCGGACGCAATACGACAGATTATGTTAGTTATAGTGGCATTTCTTTTCTGTAAGGGATATCATGACAAGGAGAAGGGTGAGAAATGCGGCCAGGTATATCGGCATCAGCTGCAAGCTGATATGATTTGCAATCAGTCCGAAAATCGGCGGCATAAACGTAGAGCCTACATAGGCGCTTGCCATCTGAACACCAATAATCCCCTGTGAATTTTCTGCGCCAAAGTTATACGGCGTAGAGTGAATGATACACGGATAAACCGGTGCACATCCCAGGCCGATAATGATAAATCCGATCATAGATACAATTGGATTTGGAATCACGATACAGCATACACCGCACAAAGCGATGCCAGTTCCCAGGCGAATCATGCGGTTATCACCAAATTTTTCAGAGATGAATCCGGACAAAAACCGTCCGACTGTGATGCCGATGAAAAATAGAGAGCCAAACGCTGCGGCTTTATCTTTGGAAATGCCGTGTGTCCCCTCCAGATAACTGCTGGCCCAGAGCATAGTAGTGGCTTCTGCGGCACAGTAGGCAAAAAATCCGATCAGAAGTGTAGGAACTCCTTTGATTTTCAATGCGCCTTTGATGCCCAGAACAGGCGCTTCCTGCTGTTCCTGATGGGATTGTTTATGAATATTCCAAAGAGGAATCGAAAGCAGGAGGATAACAACAATGGCGAACTGAAGATAGGACACCATGCGGTACCCATGGTTCCAGGTGGAATGCGTCAGAGCGTAGCTCATAATATACGGACTGATGATTGTTCCCACACCCCAGAAGCAGTGCAGCCAGCTCATGTGTCTGGAATTATAGTGCAGTGCCACATAGTTGTTTAAGGCGGCATCAATTGCACCGGCACCCAGACCATAGGGAATTCCCCAGAGACACAATTGGTAGAATGCATGTGTTGTGGAAAATCCAAGCAATGCAGCCGCAGTGAGAAATACGCTGACAATAGTGACTGTTCTGGTTCCAAATTTTTTCGTGAGCCGCTCTGACAGCAGGCCGGAAATAATTGTGCCGCCTGCAATAATCATGGAGACTAGCCCCATATAGGAAAGAGGTACGTCAAAATCAACACGAATGGTCGGCCAGGCTGCACCCAGCAGCGAATCCGGCAGACCAAGACTAATAAAGGCGATGTAAATGACTGCCAGCAGCAACAGATACATAGCAACGCTCCTTTAAAACAGTATAATACGGACTTTTAAATTTTTCCATCCCGGAATATCTGCATCATTTCATTCGTGAGACTGGCATCATCCGGCTGTAGCGGAACATCTTTTCTGTTTACCCATTGCGCAAGTTTCAATTCCGATGCGTCCATACGGATTGTCGCATCCCCTTCTGCTTCGCAGAAAAAGCCGGCGAGAATATCATTTGCAATTCCCCAGGGCTGTGATTTGTAGTAGCGGATGTTTTTCACATGAAGGCCGGTTTCTTCCAGCACTTCTCGCGCTACCGTTTCTTCCAGAGTCTCTCCGATTTCTGTGAATCCGGCAACGAGGGCATAGTAGGAAATGCCGGTTTTATACTTTGTCAGCAGAATCTGATCCTTTTCCTTTTGAATTACACCTACAATTACAGCCGGCATGATACGGGGATAGAAGTGGTTTTTGCAGCTATCGCAGATCATAGCTCGCTGTCCGGCAGCATGGCGCAAAGCTCTGCCGCATCTGCCGCAGAATTTCGAATCTCGATACCAGTCAGCAAGATGCTTTCCGGTCATGATCGCATATCGGTGAAATTTTGGAATTTCGGATGCACCCCGCAGTTCCCGGACATTTTGATATATCAGAGAAGCAGATTCTTCCACAGTTTGTTCCGGCGTAAAATAACAGGTGCCATCAATACGGAACAAATAGCGCAGAGACATCTGCGGAAAATCAGAAACTGTCGGAAGAGAATGCGGCGCTTTTATCAAAACCTTGGACTCCTGATAGCATAAAACAATATCAGATGCAGCAGGAACTGCATCCGCATCATATTGATTTTGAAACCGATGGGGAAAAATATCCTGAATCAAAATAAACCGCCCTTTCTGAGAGTGAGACAAGTTTACATATATGCAAGGAAACACTGGCAGAAGCCGGAATTTCAGTTCTGCCAGTGCTTTTTAGAACCTGTTGGTATACAGGCATATTTATACGTATGTGATATTGTAGAACGATTTCATTATAGAACAGCAATCAGCTTGTCTGCAATGGGAAGTGTATGGGAATCAATCAGACCAAAGTCCAGTCCCTTATAATTCCAGGCAGAACGACCGATGCCATGGGCTTCGAAAATCTGGTGGATGGTTTGATACCACCGGAGTGTGCTGTCCAGATCGGCCTGATTGATTACGCCGTAGGAGCTGCAATAAAGAGGCACATCATATTGCTCTGACATACGCAGTGCCTGTGACAGCCGTGCTTCAAACATAGATGCTTCAACATCTGTGACGCCCTGCCGCAGCAAGGAAGTGGTATATTCTTTGCTGAATGCAGCAGACGATCTGCAATAATGATCTAATGTATCCGGGTAGCTGATATGAAAATCCCCCGGCATGCCCTTCATCCAATCTGCGGTCTGATGGGTGAAAATAATCGGATCATAGCAGTGGAACGCATATACAATATTCCGGTCAGAAGGCGGAAGCAGGTTCGGAATCTGTTCTGCGTTGTTTTTACGGATACTTCCAACCAAAATGGAAACATGAGGAGAAGAACTGCGGATTGCAGAAACAGCATTGGAAGCAATTTCGTTCCATTTTTCCGGATCGCTTGCAAGAATTACGTCGCTCAGCAGTTCAAACGAAATAACCTCTGTATAAGAGCCAAATCGCGCAGAGAGCTGTTTCCATAAAGAGAAAAATCTTGCCTGTAATGCAGGATTGGTGAAAAATTCATGAGATTTTATAGGATTTTCCGGATCATAACCCGGCGTTTTATAGATTGCAAGAATCATACGGATATGGTACTTTACACACCATTCCATGCATTGCTTAATTCTGTCAAAACCGGATTCCTTTAAGATGCCGCCTTCTGACTCCAGCAGGTCATAGTCAATGGGAATCCGAACATGGTCGAGTCCCCATTTTGCCACTGTTGCAAAATCAGATTCTGTGATAAAATTGTCATAGTACCGGTCGCTTTTTTCTCCCTGAGAGAGCCAGCCACCAAAATTGATTCCACGTTGATAACCATTCCAAATGCGCATAAGAACAACCTCCTCTTCAACCGATGTTGTAAGATGTATTTCGATGTTCACACCGGTCAAGCACAAGGATATAGCAAGATAAACTACTGTTTGGTATTTATTTTACGTTTTCTTCGTAAAAAATGATATCAAAAAACTATCTTATATGCCATAAATATGATATAATATTTTTTGATATTAACCCGGAAAGAGCGGAATACATTTTTTTGCGTGTTTTGTGCATATGCCTTTGGTAAGAAATGGGCGGCAATTAGGGGATTCCTTCCGTTTTCGCGGGAAGTTTTCCGAAAAAGTAAAATATGCAGCAAATTTTATTTGTCATACCTTGTTCACGAAGTTCAAAAAATATATGCTTTGTGAGTGGGAGACGCGATTAATTCTTACACAGAACTAATTTAGAATCAGGAGGAAAAATGACACACGAATGGGAACGCCAGATTGATGAAGGCTGGCAGCAGGAAGAAACCACACAGCACTGCTCCCCTGAAGTAGAATTTGAGTTTTACAATCAGGTTCAGCAGGGAGATCTGACGGCAGTGATGGAAAATTTACAGTCACGGCAATATCGGAAAATTGCACTTGAAGTCATGCTGTCCAATGATTTGGTTCAAAATTTTCGGTATCACTGCATTATTTTGCTGGCAATGATTACGCGATTTTGTATTGAGGGCGGCATGCCGGGAGAAGAAGCATACCGTCGAAGCGACTTTTACATCTTGAAAATTGATGCTGCCACAACCATAGACCAGATTGAGATTTTGCATGATGAGGCGTGTATTGATTTTACAAAGCACATGCAAAACCGGAGACGTCATACAATTTGCTCAAAGCCGATTGCATTGGTGTTGAACTACATTTATACACATATGCATGAAAATGTTACAGTAAAGGAACTGGCAAAAGCGGTGGGACTGAATCCCAGCTATCTTTCCCGGCTCTTTCATACACAGATGGGCTGTACCGTGCATCAGTACATCCTGGATCAAAAGATCAATACAGCAAAGCAATGGCTGCAATTTTCGGATAAAAGTTTTGTGGAGATTTCAAATCTGCTGGGTTTTTCCTCTCAGAGTCATTTTATTCAGGTTTTTTCCAAATGCACCGGTTTGACACCCAAACGATACCGGGATGAGAAATTCCGAACCGATCTGATGAGCAAAGGCCGTGTTCGTACAGGCCTGAAATAAGCAGATGCAAGAAGTACTTTGACTATATTTAACAATTTCTGAGAAACTGCACGTATTATATGTATGGGATGTGCTGTGAAAGATCTTGACCTAGTGTGTGATGCGTGCTATAATAAAAATAGAATGATAAAGGAGATTTTTTCCATGAAATTATCGAAATGGATCAGCACGTTTCTTGCAGTATCAATTGGACTTGCAGCTTTGCCTGTATTTCCTGTACACGGCGCAGAAACAGATGGAATGATAGATTCCGGTATCAATTACACAGAGGCAACGGAAACAATTAACAATCCCGGTGCCGGGTATACCTCTACCCTGTGGATGTCCTGCAAACCGGGCGATACAAAGGTATACAATCCTACTGGTAATCTGGTTTTGATTTTTGCAGATATTGGCGGATTTTCCAGCGGTGCCAATGGGACGAAAGATGAAGACGGTAACATGATCGGCGGTGTGGACTATGATCTTGACGAGACCTTTTTCACCAATTTCCGAAAGACCCTGGAAAATTGCCGCAGAAATGGCTGCACTGTAGCGATGCGGTTCCGCTATGATTCCAATGGACTGTCCAATCCGGAGCCGGCTACCTTTGAACAAATGGAACGGCACATTCGGCAAATCCAGGAAGACGGCTTCTTAGAGGATTATAAAGACATCATTGCGTTTGTGGAATCCGGCTTTGTCGGAACCTGGGGAGAACAGTGGGGCGGAAAATACTGCTCTTTTGAAGACAAGGCAAAGGTGCTGGACTTGCTCTTGGACGTTGTCCCGGATGATATTCCGGTTACTGTGCGCACGCCAAAAACCTTTGCAACCTGGGCTGGGATAGAAGAATCTCAGCTGGGGGAATATGTGGTGGAACCGGGGTCGAGGGCTTCCCGTGTGGGACTGTACAATGACGGTTACATGGGCTCTGACTCCGATCTGGGAACCTATCACGACAGAAAACGGGATTTGACCTGGCTGCGCGGACAAACAACAACAAGCTATTATGGCGGTGAATTTTCGGGCAATCTCACATTTGCACAGAAATATGACACATACCTTCCGGAAAATGCAGTTCCGGAAATGTACTATACCCACCTGAGCTATATCAATGCCAATATTTATCAGCTTTATAAGAATTATACGTTTGGTGCGGAATACGATGTAGATGGCGTAGATAACAGCGCTTATTACGGTGAGACAGTCTTTCAGTTTATGCGGGATCACCTGGGCTACCGCTTTGTACTCCGGGATTCTGATTTGAGTCAGACGGTGGAACAAGACGGCGTACTGCGGCTTTCTGCCAAGATTGAAAACACTGGATTTGCAAATCCTATTATGCATCAGAAGGCAGAGCTGATTCTGGAGAAAGACGGAAACTATGTAAAAACACCGGTAGATCTCAACACGCAGGAGTGGTATTCCTGCACAACGGTCTCCCCTTCTCTGGAAATGAAGCTGCCGGGTAATCTGGAGCCGGGAGACTGGAATGTTTACCTGAAGTTCTCCGTTGGAGATAACACCATGGAGCAAATGTCCATGCGGTCTGTGCGCTTTGCAAATCATGATATTTGGAACAGTGCACTGGGTGCAAATTATATGGGAAAATTTACAGTAACTCAGAATGCAGATGCTGAAAAGTGTTCGGATGATTCGTTCTATCAGCAAAACGCTGCAGACGATTTCCAGAAATCAGATGGCATGCTGTATACTACCAACCGAATTGCAGTGACAGACGGCGCTTCCAGTAACGCCTGGGAGCAGTCCGAGGATACGCTGCAAGCTGAAAAAGATGGAAATGCGCTGTATGTGACCAATGATGATCAGTATCTCTATGTAATGGCTGAGATCAACCACAACGCGACATCTCCGGTGTACAATCTGGTAATCCGGAACCAGGACACAGGAAATCGTTATTGGCTGTATTATCAGAATAATGGCTTTATTTATTTTAACAGCGGCGTGCCTTATGGCTGTGTCCAGAAACACACCGGAAATCTTGTAGAGTTTCGGATTCCGTTTGGTGATGTGATGGGTCTGGAGACTGGCACCACATTGGCAGAAGTTTCGGTTTCTATTCAGGATGAAGCAGATTCCTGGAAAGGCGTGGGGTCAATTTCCGCAAATGGATATCAGATTACAGATGACTTTAATGTTTACATCGCATCGCGTGCACTGGTCATGAAGCAAAAGCAGGCGAAAACACTGACGGCATACACTTCCGGAAGCGATTTGTCCTATCAGTGGATGAAGGATGATCAACCGATAGAAGGTGCTGTAACCGTATCTTATACCCTGACACCGGAATCGGAGGCAGACTGTGGAACCTATTCTGTAAAAATCACAACCAAAAACGGCACGGAAAAAATAGTCCCCGTTGCGGAACTGACACAGGTGCTTTCAGAACTGCAAACAGGCGATATCAACCAGGACGGGACCTGTAATCTGGCCGATCTTGTGCTGTTGCAGGAGTATTTGTTAAACATCAGTACCCTGACACCGGAACAAGGTGCGCTTGCTGATTGTACAAAGGATCAAATGTTAGATGGAATGGATCTGGCGGTACTTCGTCAAATGGTTTTGCAGGGAAATGCATAAAGAACTTAAATGAATGATTTTCATAATTTTGTACAGAGATCAAGATGGACAAGTAAACTATCTATTAACTTTTAGTATGCTTCTTGAAAATAAATCAGAATTGATGTATAATGATATCGCGTGTGATTTTCGATTTTTACAAAATCACGCCGCCGCATTTATTTTGTATAAAAATCTGTCACACGTAAAGAAAGGAATGTGTTTGTTGGAGTATTTCAACTAACACACGGAGCATTTTGAGAGAAATGTTCTGGCTGGAAAGGGGTTTTTATCATTCATATACATACAAATAAACTTGGCTGTTTTCTGGAAAAAGCAGGGCTATATGTGATTGCAGGATTTTCCATTATTTTTGCACTTTTTATTTCCGGAGTCAGTTTGTTTCATACCACATCGGTGCAAAAAATTGATGAGGGACAAGGGGTATCCTCCACAATCTACAACATAAAAGAACGGCTGGAATCTGTCATTTATTATAATGATAATTTTATCTGGAATCTGATTCTTTTAGCAATTTGTCTCCTTGTGGCCTTTTTCGCGGTGGCAAAATTAAAAAAGATCAAGCTGCGCTATCAGGTGATTTTTCTTTTCCTGTGGACATTTATTCTAGGTACTACTTGGGTCATTTCTTCCCAAAGTGCGCCCACAGAAGATTCTTACTTTGTAACAAATTTTGCGCTGGAATTTTCGAACGGCGATTTTTCTATACTGGAAGAAGACCGCTATTTTAAAAATTGCTCGTATCAGCTGGGCTATGTCTTTTTTAATGAAATTTTAATTCGAATTGCGCGTATTTTTAAACCAGTTACAACCTTTATTTTTTTGGAAGTCTGCAACGCTTTCTTCCTGTCTGTGATTTATGTATTTCTGCTTCTGCTGCTGGAAGCATTATTTCACAATCCGCGGATTAACATGGTAGCGACAATTCTGCTGGCACTGAGTGCGGCGCCGCTGATTTTCTGTTCTTTTGTCTATGGTGTTTATCCGGGCATGATGTTTGCGCTGATTGCTCTGTATTGTGAGATTCGGTACCTGAAGGACAACAAGATTGTTTTCGGAATCCTAGCAATTCCCAGCATTGTCATTGCGGTGATGGTAAAATCCAATTACCTGATCTGGCTGATTGCGATGGTTCTGATTTGTCTGGTAGTGATGTTCCGCAGAAAGAAATATGCATTCGACATTGGCTTTCTTGTATTGGCAGTTGGCCTTTCCATGGTGGTTCAGCCGTCTGTCAAGGCGATGTATGAGAACCGGAGCGGTGTTGATCTGGGTGATTCCATTCCCTATGTTTCCTGGATTGCAATGGGCTTGAATGAATCCGATTTGGCACCGGGCTGGTACGATTATCATTATAACATCACCAATTTTGAAGAAAGCGACTTCAATGCGGAAAAAGCAGCAGAATCCTCGAAAAAAGAAATTGCAGACCGCATGCATTACTTTGTAAAAAATCCGCAGTATGCAAATGATTTCTTTTATTTAAAGGCTGTATCACAGTGGAATGAAACCACCTATGAATCCATTTGGAACAACGTGGTGCGCAACCAATATCAGGAGAAGGGAAAGCTTTCAGACTGGGTGTGCAATCAGGGACAGCCGAAGGTACGGCGCTATATGGATGTCTTTGCACAGTTCATCTTCTTTGCCTTTTTGGTCTCCTGCGTTTATACGCTCCGAAAAAAGAATTTCCTATGGGGAACAATCCCTTTGATTTTCGTGGGTGGATTTTTGTTTTTGCTGCTGTCAGAAGGAAAATCTCAGTATGTCATGCCGTATTTCATTCTGATGACAGGCTTTTCTGCATTCGGAATCGTCAGCTTGTATGACAAGTTTGCAGAGAAAATAGAAGGGAAACGCATTTTGTCGGCTGTTTTTCTCAAGCGTACTGCAAGAAAGGATGTACCTTCTGAAAAAAACCAACAGAATCAGATGAAGTGAAGGAAAACTAAGAAATGATGCAAAATCCCGAGATACTCTACATGGTTATTCCATGTTATAATGAAGAAGCAGTTCTTCCGGAAACAGCAAGACGGCTGAAAGAAAAATACCAGACATTGCAGTCTGAAAGTTGGATTTCTCCCAAAAGCCGAATTGTTTTTGTCAATGACGGCTCGAAGGATGCCACCTGGAATATCATACAACAGCTGCATCAACAGGATCCAGACTTCTTTTCCGGTATTAACCTGGCGCACAACAGCGGCCATCAGAATGCGGTTCTGGCTGGTTTGATGACCGTAAAGGAAATGTGTAATATGGCAATTACAATGGATGCAGATTTGCAGGATGATGTGAATGCAATTGATGCAATGATTGCAAAGTATTATGAAGGTAATCAGATTGTTTATGGCGTAAGAAGTGCACGAAAGACGGATTCCTTTTTTAAGCGTGTTACAGCAGAAGGGTTTTATAAATTCATGAGGCTGATGGGCGCGGATGTGGTCTATAATCATGCAGACTTTCGTCTGATGAGCCGGCGCGTTTTGCAGGAGTTAAGCCAGTTTAAAGAGGTGAATCTTTTCCTGCGGGGAATGGTTCCACTGATTGGCTTTCAAAGCTGCAATGTGTACTATGAACGTGCAGAGCGGTTTGCCGGAGAGAGCAAGTATCCACTGAAAAAAATGATTTCGTTTGCAGTAAATGGAATTACCTCCTTCAGCACAAAGCCGCTGAAGCTGATTACCACATTGGGCTTTCTGATGTTTTTGGTGAGTGTGGCGGCTTTCATCTGGGCATTTGCGGTGAAAATTGCAGGCCGTTCTGAATTGGGATGGTCTAGTACAGTTTGTTCCATTTGGCTGATTGGCGGGCTGCAATTGCTGTGTTTGGGAATGATCGGAGAGTATGTCGGGAAAATCTATGCTGAGGTCAAACAGCGGCCGCGGTATATTATTGCAGAATTTTTGAATCAATCTGAGGAGGAATCCGATTCGTAAACCGAATTGGCATAGTAAAGTGAATAGAAAAGGCCAGCTGATAAAGCTGGCCTTTTTGCATTATACTGGAGAATCACTTTTAAAAACTGAAATCAATCGGAAAACCTGTTCTGCTGTGTCTGCAATGTTTTGTGCAGCACACTCCGGCTGCATGACCTGTTGCTGTGTGGCAACGCGTCGCAGCACAGGAAAATATGCGTCAATGCCGTTTTGATTACAGATACCAGCGTCCTGTGATGCAGCGCCGCAAAATGCAATTACTGGCTTCTGATACTTTTTGGCGAGCCTGGAAACACCATCTGGCACCTTTCCCATCATGCTTTGCGCATCTAACTGTCCTTCTCCGGTAATTACCAGATCACAGGCTGCAATGTCTGCTTCTAAATGGGTTTGTTCCATGACAAGTGTGATGCCGGAACGCAGCGTGGCATGCAGATAGGTTTTCAAAGCAAATCCCATGCCGCCGGCCGCGCCGCTTCCAGGGTACAGCGGATCTGCTTCCGGAATGATTTTCTTGGTGCACTGTGCAAATTTTTGAAGCCATATGTCCATCTTTGTACACATTGCGGCATCTGCTCCCTTTTGCGGCGCAAAAATATAACTGCATCCCCTTTCGCCGTACAAAGGATTTGTGACATCGCAAGCGACTGCAAAGGTGCAGTCCTGCAATGCAGGCAGTGCGTGTTCGGCGGAGACAGCGGCTAAATCTGCCAGTCCAACAGCGCCGGGAGAAATGGCGACTCCGGAAGCATCAGTAAAAGTGAATCCCAATGCTTGCAGACAGCCTACTCCCCCGTCATTTGTTGCGCTTCCACCAATTCCAAGAATAAATTTCCGGCAGCCTTTCCGGATGGCATCCGCGATCATTTCTCCCACGCCATAGGTCGTTGTGTAAAGCGGATTGCGCTCTTCCGGAGAGAGCAATGGCAATCCGGCTGCGGCCGCCATTTCTATGACCGCCGTGCCGTCCGGCAGAATGCCGTATGCGGTGTCTATTTTTCTACCCAAAGGATCGGAAACAGTAACTGGAGTCCAGGTTCCGTGCAGCCCTTCTACCAATGTAGCAGATGTTCCTTCACCGCCGTCTGCAATGGGATGCATTTTTATGTCTGCATTGGGAAGCGCACGCCGAATTCCGTCTGCGATGGCAGTTCCTGCTTTTGCAGAGGAAAGTGAGCCTTTAAAGGAATCACAGGCAATGACAATTTTCATGAAAAACCTCCATAGGATAAAGATGTTTCCGCAAAAAGACCTACTGCCAATTGGAATGACAGCAGGTCTTTTTCATGCAGATTACAGGAAAATATACTTGAGGATAAACAGTACAGCAAGAATATACATCAGCGGCTTTACTTCCTTTGCCTTACCGCTTACCAGATGCAGAACAACATAGGAGATAATTCCAATGGAAATGCCTTCTGAAATACTGTAAAACAGCGGCATAGCAAGAATACAGAGGTATGCAGGGATTGCCTTTATCATGTTTTCTCCGGTAAATTTAATTTCTGTGATGGAGCTGAACATCAAGAATCCAACAATCACCAATGCTGGCGCTGTTGCAAAAGAAGGAATTGCAATGAAAATGGGGGCAAACAGCATGGAAATCAGGAAGAGCAGTGCAGTGACAATTGCGGTCAAACCGGTTCTGCCGCCTTCTGCAACGCCGGCAGAGGATTCCACAAAGGTTGTAGTTGTAGAAGTTCCTAAAATTGCGCCGGCACTGGTTGCAATTGCATCAGCCATGAGTGCAGGCTTAATCTGTTTCAATTTGCCTTCCTTGTCCAGCATATTTGCCTTGTTGCATACGCCGATCAGCGTGCCCAGGGTGTCAAAAATATCGACAAAGAGGAAAGAAAAAATGACAACTATAAAGTTGATGATGCTGACACCATCGAAATCAAACCGGAAGCATTGACCAAATGTGTCTCCTAATGCGGAAAAGTCAGTCATTGCAAAAGCAGGAAGCAGGCTATTATAGCCGGCATCCGGATTAACTGTGTAGAGGCCAGTAAGCTGACAGATGATGCCAAGTACCCAGGTGGCGAGAATTCCGATAAGGATAGAGCCTTTTACATGCTTGATGTACAAAAAGGCGGTAAACAGAATACCCAGGATTGCCAACAGTGCGCAGATTCCGCCGGTGTGAAAATCGCCGCGGAAAGAGACAATGGTAACTAGTGTCGAGTCGCTGTTTACAACAACGCCGGCATTTTGCAGACCGATAAATGCAATGTAAACGCCGATTCCCACAGAAACTGCTTTTTTCAAGGACAACGGAATAACATTAAAAAGTGCTTCCCGAATATTGGTTACAGAGAGAATGATGAAAATAAGTCCCTCTATAAATACAGCCAGCAGTGCGGCCTGCCAGGGATACCCCATATTGCCGCAAACGGTATAGGCAAAAAAGGCATTCAGACCCATTCCGGCAGAAAGGGCAAACGGAAGATTTGCCATCAATCCCATGCAGACAGTTCCCAGAAAGGATGCCAGACAAGTGGCAAGAAGAACTGCAGTAGGATTCATGCCAGTGGAACTTAAAATACTGGGATTGACTGCGAGAATGTATGCCATGGTCATAAAGGTTGTGACACCGGCGATGCATTCAGTTTTTACATTGGTTTGATTTTCCTTTAGGTGAAATACTTTTTCAAACATTATGCTTCCTCCTCTTCTGCATATTCTGCAATGTAAGGAAGATTTCGGTAGATTTCACCGCAGTCCAGTCCATATCCAATTACAAAGTGATCCGGGATAGTGAACAGTGAAACATCTGCATTCAGGTCAACCAGGCGACGATCCGGTTTGTCCAGAAGTGTGATAACCTTTAGGGAAAGCGGATTTCTCGCCTTTAGCAGTTCAATGACATCATGCAATGTACGGCCGGTGTCAATAATGTCTTCGGCAATAATGACATGATATCCGCTGATATCCTGCATCAGATCCATGGTAATCTTAACGATACCCGAAGAAGAGGTGCCGTTATAATAGCTCTTTGCACACATAAAAGCCGTTTCGCATGGAATTGTAATTGCCCGGCACAGGTCAGCCATAAAGACAAAGGCGCCGTTTAAGATGCTCACCAGCAAAAGGGGCTTTCCTTCATATTCCTGGCTGATCTGTGCACCTACCGCTTTGATTTTGTTCTGGATTTCTTCTTCTGAAATCAAAACTCGTTTGATTTTCTTTTGAAATTCTTGTGTAGTCATAGTATCCTCCTAGATATTATTTTTGCATGTTTGTTGTTTCATGCTGTGTTTATTTTCATACATGCGTTTATCTGCAAGTTCGTACAGGGATTTCAGTGTGTTATCTGTACTTTCAGATGCCAAGGCATAGCCAATGGCGGCACTGAGCTTCCATTTCTGTTCCGGCTTGTTACAGGCCTGCATGTGTTCCTGTAAATCAGCGATGATCTGATCAATTCGCTTTTTATCCGTATTATAAATGATTCCAATAAATTCATCGCCTCCAGAGCGACCGATAAAATTACCGGCTGGAATGCAGTCTAATAGAACCTTTGCAAAAGAAGCGATCATTTTATCACCGGCATTGTGCCCGTAGGTGTCATTGGTTTTTTTCAAATTGTTCAGATCAAAGACCATGAAACACAGATTGTGGTCTGAAATGCGCCCGGTATGGATAAGCTCATTGCATTTGTTCCGATTATAAAGACCAGTTGCTTTATCTCGGAAAAGCTTATCCTGTGCACCGCGAAATGTAAATACGCCCACTGCAAAAACATAGATCAAGATGCTGATCATGGTGAAGAAGATAGAATCGGAAGATTTGGAAATCAGATAATGCAGCATATCTAAAACCACAGAGAACATCAGGAAAATCATAGAAATCATAAACAATTTATGCCGGATGTCATTTTTGTGTTTTTGATAGGCAAAGCATTCAAATACCATGAGAATGACGGCTTGAGCAAGGATAATATAGTGGTAGATTCCCTGTGTTTCCCGCAGTGCCACCAATTGAAACAGATGCAGTAAAATGGCTGTTGATGCCAAAACTGTATTTCCTATGATAAAGCAGCGCATGGTTTTTTGCACAAGGCTGTTTGGACGTGCAGACTTGTAAATGTAAATCGAAACAAACATCGGAAGCATAACTATTGCAAGATTGCTCAGATAGGAAAAGAACTGTACATGTCCGGGGGCAAGCCAGGCAATGAGACGCGTATCTGAAATTTTCCAGACACCAATCAGAATAGAAACGATACCTAGTGGTGCAAGACTCAGGCGCATCTGCATTTTAATGTGATAATACAGCGCAATACTGAGATACACCGTTCCAAAGAGAATTAAAAAGAAGCCAATCAGAAAGAACAGAGCATCATGCCGGAAAATCTGAAGAAACAGCGGATACTGGCTTCCTTCGTAGAAAACTACATTCCGGTCTGCAATTGTATGATATAGAGGCTGTATTTCAACAGTAACTTCCTTTTCGCTGTCTGTACGAAGCAGTGTCAAATTCACCCAATAACATCCAAGAGCACTAACAGAATTTGTGTCGGAGCGGTGGTTATCATATACTAAGCTGCCATTGATGGAAACCTTTGTGTTACTGTTGATGACGTAGAACATCAGCTGCTTTTCTGTCATGTTATTGTCCAGGCGAAACCGGAACGTGCGGGTGATGCCCGTAGGACTGTTGCTATCAGAAATAGATTTTTCTGTAATATCTTGTACAGTTTTGTATTGGGGAACCGACCGGTCGGTGTCCAAAAGATTCTGGGCGGATTTTTCACAGAAAAATCCGGCACCCAACAGCACAATAACGAGAAGAAGCAGAAATATATGAATCAAACAGGAATATTTCTTGATCATAGACCCTCCTCCTGAAAGAACAAACGAGACGTGTTTTCGATCTGCCAAAAGAAATATTATGTTGCAGAATCTGTATCTTCTGCATGCTTCACTTCCATATTTTTAGGTAGAATGAGATTCAGCAGAATGGATACCAGGAATACAACTGCAACGCAGTTCTGCGCAAATACATTCTGCACCATCTGCGGAAAGATGGTAAATAAGTCTGCACACTGTGTAAACCCAAGGCCAATGCTGAGAGACAAGGCAGCAATGATGGTGTTGCGCTGCGTAAAGCCACATTTACTCATCATTTGCAGGCCGCTGACCACAATGGTGCCAAACATCATAATGGTGCATCCACCCAGAACAGCATCCGGAAGTGTTGATAAAAGCGCGCCGAAAATGGGAAAAATCCCGGCTAAAATCATAATGACTGCGCCAATTGCAATGGTAAATCGGTTGACTACCTTTGTCATGGCAACCAGTCCTACATTTTGGCTGAATGACGTAATGGGAAGGCATCCCAGAAGCGAGGACAAGGAACTGATAAATCCGTCACAGGCAATGGAGCCGGAGGTTTCTTCTTTTGTAACATCTCTGCCCAGGCCGGACGCTGTGAGTGCTGAGGTATCACCAATCGTTTCCGTTGCAGATACCAGGAAAATCAAAGTGACAGAGATAATTGCATCCAACCGGAATTCCATATGAAATGGCATGATATGCGGAACGGCCAGGATTGCAGTGTTATGGAGCGCAGAAAAATCCACCTTTCCCATGAAAATTGCCAGGATATACCCCACTACTAAGCCAAACAGCACGGAAAGCTGTTTGAAATAGGATTTGGCAAAAATGTGGAACAGAATGCAACACAAGAGTGTAATACTGCCGAGAATCCAGTTTTGGACAGAACCGAAGTCTGCGCTTCCGCTTCCGCCGCCAAAGGAAGTGGCGCCTACAGTCAGCAGGGAGAAGCCGATGGCAGTGACAACGCTGGCGGAGACAATAGGGGCAATGAGAGATAGCCAGAATTTTGCAAACAGTCCTAAAACGCCTTCGATGATACCGCCGATCAACACCGCGCCCATAATTGCACCATAGCCGTATTGTGCGCCGATAAAGCACAGCACAGAGACAAAGGTAAAACTAATTCCCATTACAATCGGAAGACCGGAACCAATTTTGTGGGCAATGGGAAACAGCTGTACCAAGGTACCGATTCCGGCAATCAGCATTGCGCTTTGAATCAGCATTGCCGTGTCTGTTCCACTCAGGCCGCATGCCTTTCCGACAATTAAAATTGGCGCGATATTTGCCACAAACATTGCCAGAATGTGCTGTAATCCAAATGGAATCGCCTTGTAAATCGGAACCGTTCCATTTAACTGGTAAATATTTTGTATGGAAGCATTTGCTTTCAGTTTTTGAAAAAGTTGTTTCTTCATAGAATCTCCCATACCTTACTGCTGCCTGAACACGATGGTGCCATTTGCAGCATCCATACTTTCTACGATTGCGAGAGACTCCAGAGGATAACCCAGATTGCGGATGATGCGTCCGCCCTGCTGGAATCCTTTTTCTACTGCGATACCGATTCCTTCTACAGTTCCGCCTGCCTGTGAAACAATGGAAATCAATCCCTGCAGTGCACAGCCGTTTGCCAGAAAGTCATCAATAATCAAAACATGATCTTCTGGATGGAGAAATTTTTTGGAGACAATGACCTGGTTTTTGCATTTGTGTGTGAAGGATTCTACCTCCGCCACATATACTTCTCCATCGATGTTCACGCTCTTTGATTTTTTTGCAAAAACAACCGGGACATGAAAACATGCTGCAACAATACATGCAATGCCAATTCCAGATGCTTCAATGGTCAGGATTTTATTGATCGGCTTTCCGGAAAAGCGGCGTTTAAACTCCTTTCCCATTTGCTGAAACAGCTCAACATCCATTTGATGGTTCAAAAAGCTGTCTACCTTTAAAATGTTTCCTTCTTTTACAATGCCGTCTTTCACAATACGTTCTTCTAAAAAATTCATGATAATCCCTTTCTGCTCGTGCTGTTATTGAAAGATATGGAATCTGATTTTGCGATTTGATGCAGAGAAATCCGCTCCCCATCCGGAAAAACAAATACCTGCTCATAGGTCACCTGTAATGCTGCTGCAATCTGAAGCATCTCGTCCAGCGTGACTGTATCGCGTTTGATTTTTTTCCAGAAATTCTGAGGAGTTTGCCCGATCATTTTTGCAAGTGCAGAGACAGAAACCTGTTTTTTTTCGCATAAAGCGCAGATGATGTCTGAAGATTTCATATGGCGCATACCTCCTTTTCCGCGGAAATCAGATATATACATCATTATAAACCATTTGGTTATGCGGTACAAGAGGTTCTGACTGCTTTCTTGTAAATTTTTTGTATCTCCTGCCGCAAAATGCACAAAAAATACCGTATCTGGTTTTTCATGCAGATACGGTACTTTTTAAGATCATTTTTATGATTGCTATTTAGTCTTGATAAGTCACCCATTCATAGGCAGCTGTCAGTGGTGTTGTGCCGTCAAAGGCCTTCAGCCAACTGTCACCCATTCATAGGCAGCTGTCAGTGGTGTTGTGCCGTCAAAGGCCTTCAGCCAACTGTCAACACCGATCCCCGGCCATACATTCATCATGATTTTTCCGGGCGTAGACGGAATATTACTGGTTGCCTGGTATACTTTTTTTCCATCCACATACCAGGTGATAGAATCCGGCTGCCAATCAAAACCATAGGTGTGGAAGCCTTCGGATGCATCAAATCCCAGATCATACATGTACTCGTGATTCCCGACACCATTGGTGTAATAATTGAACTGCACTTTTGTTGTGTCCTTTCCCAGGATTTCAATGTCAATTTCATCCCAGGGATTGTCTTCAGAAGGGCCGGTATAGGTAAAGAATGAGGAAACAACGCCGTCATTTTTTATCGCTTTCATAGAAGTTTCGTAGTATCCATACTGATAGTGATCTAAGGATCGATACTCTGCTCCAGTATAGTGATATTTTCCGGTTGTGTCCGCATCAATGGTCAGCTGCAAGGTCTGATCCCGGAAGGCGGCATTCTTTTTCGTCCAGCCGCAGTCAAAAGGATTTCCGTTTGTCCAGCCGTCTGAAGCTTCAAAAAGCGGAGTAGCACCTTTCCGGAAATCAGCCAGCATGGTAGCATTTTCATTTGGCTCGTTTCGGTCTGTGTCCGGAGTTTCCGGCTGATCCGGGGTTATTGGTGCTTGCGCCAAAAGCATCTGCCGGAGCTTGGAGATATCCATTCCATTGACAAGCTGGTCTACGGTTACATCAGCCAATTTTCCCTGTGATGCTGTCAATTTGGTATCACCCAGGACATATTTTTTCAGCAGAACCAAATCGGCAATGGTCACCTGCTGATCTTGGTTAACATCACCCAGAAGACCGTTTTCCGTTGTCTGCTCGGCAGAGCTGCCGATTGCCAGGAGGTAAACCAGCGGAGAGTTCCAGTAAATACAGATTTCGTTTGTGGAATAGCTTTCTGCATGATCTACATACCGTTTTGCCGGTGCGACGTTTGAACAATACGCTTTTGCTGCACTGTCCTCTAAATTGGAATTCACACCGCCGACCAGCATGCCTTTCATAGCCTGCCCTTTTGCCATAGAGGGTCTGTGGTGGGGATGTTCCGGTGAAACGGTTCCATATCCGGTGACAAAGCATTCTCCCAAGGGATTACTGCCTAACAGGTAGTGAAGATTGCTCTTTGAGGTCTGTGCATAATCGGAATTATCAGAAATCAGATATGCTAGCTGCAAGATAACGCCTGCATTTGCTACGGTCATATTGCTTCCCCAGTTAAATGGTGAAACAGATACGCCATAGGGGGTGCTTTGTGCTGTTTTGCTGAACTTTTCCGCTTCTGCCAAAACTGCACTTTTTGCACGCAGATACACATCAGAAGAAGTGTCTGCATTTGGCATGGTGAGAATCGCAATGTTGCCATAATCTCCGACAATCTTCCAGTCCATTCCAGTTTGCACGCGCATTTCTTTCAGCGCTGTAAAGTAGGTGTCCTCCCCTGTGCTGCGCCACATTTGTGCGGCCGCCCAATAACGCTCATCGGTATCAGAATAATCACCGTAGTCGCCTGTGGTGATATCTGTGGGATTTTGATAGATGAGATTGGGATTTTCCTGTAAGAAATCCCATGCTTTTGTTGCGGCATCCAGACAGGTTTTTGCAAAATCCGGGTCAAATGCCTGGTAATATTCATATGCCATGGCCATCGCTGCGCAGAAATCCGCAGTCGCAGTTGTAGTAACTGGTGTAAGAATCAGCGGATTCGTTTCCATTTCCGGCATTACATAGCCCGGAAAGTTTTCACAGGTTACTTTGTGATGAACGCCGCCGTTTTCGTCCTGCATTTTCAGCATCCATTCCAGTTCATACCGGGCTTCGTCCAGAACATCCGGTACATTGTTCCCGCTTTCCGGAATGCCGGAATCGTCTCCGAATAAGGATGGATTTGCAGCATATGCATACAGCAGATCTGCAATGGTCTTGGCACCCGGTACCACATAGCGCCCGTAATCTCCGGCATCATGCCATCCACCGCTGACATCTCTGGTTTCATTGGTGCCGTATACGGTTGCAAGGCCGGTGTGGCATGCTTTATGCGCAAAAGTGTCATCCTGTATTTCAGTTCCGCAACGCTGGAGATAGAGCATTTTTACAGTATCGTCCAGGAGTGTGTCATAGGCATCTTCTCCGATGCTGAATTCATAGGATTGATCTAGATCACCGCAGGTAATATAGTAGGTACCAGGAGCGGTTACCGCAGAAAAGTCTCCGGTCCAGTCCGTTTCATTTGCAGAGGTATTGGTGACTGGCTCAGAAAGCGTTCCGGTATAGACAACGTTTCCGGAATCCTTTTGCACAACGGAAAAGGTGGTTTCTGTTGTTACATCCCGGAATACTGCCGTTTTGGTATCATTTGACAGATACCCAACCTGATCGGTGAGGATAGATGGCGCGTAGGGTTGGATCTCGGAGTAATCAACGTTGGAGTCATCCACCAGTTCGATTTTTACATTATCCAGGTAGATTTTATGCGCCGGCAGATCTTCCCCCTGTGTTCCACAGTTGAAAACCAACTTTGCCATAACATCGGTGTCTTTTTTCATGGTGAAGGTGTAGTCAACAGTCTGCGGTGTAGAAGTCAGGTCAATTTGTTTCCAGGAATATGACTGATAGGTGCCGCCGTTTTGCTGAATCATTCCTTCTATCGTGCGGTCGATGGTGGAAGAAATGTCATACTGGATGTGATAAACACCATTTTTGTAGAGCGGTACAATATCATAATAACACTGTACGGAATAGTTTAATTCTCCTACAGAAGAGACACTGAGTGCAAGCTGTCCGTTTTCGGTGGAAAGCGATGCACTGCCACCGCTTTCCTGGTATTTGCCCCAGCCGGAAGTACCGCTGTCAAAGGTGGAGTTGCTGACCAGATTGATGGGTGTAGCGGCAGCCGGAAGCGTAGCCATGCAGCTCATAGACAGTGCAGCAGCACAAATTACGGATAAAATGCGATTCCATTGTTTAAAATACATTATGATAACCTCGCTTTTTATAGAATTTAAGCAGAATCATTACACTTAGTATAGCATAAACCTGTTTCATTTTATATCAATTTTGTGCGAAAAATAGTGAAATATTGACCCGAATCAAAATTTTTTCCCTATCATAATATTATTTTTGTGCAAATATGCTATATAATGAAATGAGGTCTTTTTCAATTGACTTTTTTCCGGGAATGTGCTACAATCAAAACAGATCATAGGTCATTTTGTTTGAAAAATCAAGATTGGCAAGCAGAAAGGGCGATTGTATGACAAAAATTGATTTGATTACAGGAATTTTAGGCTCCGGAAAGACTACATTTCTTCGCAGGTATGCAAAAGATCTTTTGCAGCAGGGGAAGCGAATTGCCATCTTGGAAAATGATTTTGGTGCTGTCAATATCGATATTGCGATGCTGCAGGATTTGAAGTCGGAAAATTGTCAGTTGGGTATGATTACCGGCGGCGGTGATCCGGATTGTCACAAAAGGCGCTTTAAAACACAGCTGATTTCACTGGGCATGCAGCATTTTGACCGCATTATAATAGAACCATCCGGAATTTTTGACATGGATGAATTTTTTGACACCCTGCATGAAACACCTTTGGATCAGTGGTTTGAGATCGGCAGCATTCTGACCATTGTAGATGCAGAAATGCCGGAGGTGCTTTCAGAACAGATGGAATATCTGCTGGCTACAGAAGCCGCCTGCTGCGGAAAATTGATTTTGAGCAAGTGGAATCCGGAAGGACAGGAAACAAAGGAGGCGCTTGTTTCCCGCATTCTAAGTCATATAAACCGTGCATTGTCCGGTGTACAGTGCAGCCGGCAATTTCAGGAATCAGATCTCCTGGTTCGTGTGTGGGATACATTAACAATAGAGGACTTTCAGGCATTGCAGTCTGTGGGCTATCGGAATTATAGCTATGTAAAGCAGTTTCACACAGACAATATGGAAAGCGAAGTGCATTATTTCATGCATTTGCGGTTTCCGGAAGAGAAAATACGCGAACTTATTCAAACCATTCTGTCAGATACAGACTGCGGAAAAATCTATCGTGTGAAAGGAACGCTGCCTGCAAATGACGGCACCTGGTGGAAAGTGAATGCAACCACAGAAAAAATTGAAATGACATCTGTCAAGGATGGACAGGCCGTATGGATTGTCATTGGAGATCATGTCTCCCGTGAAAAAATTGATGCACACCTTCTTCCGTATAATACTGATCCGGAATATGTGTCGATCTGAAAGCCACGCTTTCTTCAAAAAATATGCGAAAAAACTGCCTTGCGGAATATTTCTGCGGGACAGTTTTTATAGTTCATGCAGCCATTTTAAATGCTTATGCGTGCAAAAGGGCTTCTGGAATGATGTCCGCCATCTTTTGATACGCCAGCGGACTGGGATGCAGGTGATCTCCGCTGTCAAAGCCTTCCCGAAAAGCGGCCGGATGGTTTGGATCGCAGACAGCCTGGTCAAAATCAATACAGCCATCCGCTTCATCGGTGGAACGAATCCATGTATTTACCTCATTGCGGAGCGTTTCCCGAAATTCTGCATAGGTTCTCCATCCGAAAATCGGGAGCAGTGTGCCCAGATAAACACGCAGTCCCTTAGACTTTGCAATTTGGATATACATGCGAAGTCCGTCAATCAATTCTTCCGCAGTGGGCAAATCATTCCAGGGGCGAAATGGATTGATGTCAGTTCCTACTGGGTGTATGATATCGTTGATGCCGTGCTGGATAATCACTGTATCAGCACCGGAAACTTCGATTTCTCTGGGAAAGCGCGTCTCCCCTTTTAACCCATAAGAATCGTATGTGATGTTGTCATATTGCCGGAGAATCCGTGTGCCGCAAACTGCTTTTCGGACAATTGCGGTTGTGCCGTCTCCTATCTTTAATGTACGCCGCATTAGTTCGTCCGGCCATGCTCCGGCTGTAATGGAGTCTCCATAGCAAATGATGGCACGCTGCTGTTCTCCGGTAAGCACTTCAATATCGCTGAGGAAATAATAGAGGTTCGTTTTTTTAGAGGTGTTTGCATCCAGCTGTGCAAGTGTTGTTTGATTGCCCAGAGCAAAAAATCCGCCGGAGAGCGGTCCGGAAATCCGTACACTGGAACGCATTTCTGTAAACTCCTTTAACCACAGGCTGACTGCAATGTGCGTTCCCTTTTGAAATGAAAATTGAATGGGATCACTTTTGATACGCTCTCCTGCCGGAATGGTAACAGAGGCACTACCGGAAAATGTCAGCGGTACAGAGGTATCCGGATCAATTCTGCTGTCACCTTCTGCCTTTGCAATCCAGACTTCTGAAATGGTGACCGGCTCAGTTCCACAAAAATTGTCCAGAGTAATCCGGATGGCTTCCCCGTCCAGCAGCATAAGAACCGGATAGCGCAGGGTTAGATTTTTGGTATAATTTTCTGGACGGCGCTCTGTAATGGAAATTGCATTGCCCCAGGCAGTAACCCACTTTTCTTTCATGATGATCTCCTTTGCTTCAAATGGATAAAGTCAAAAAGAAAAAGGTACAAATGCAAAGTTCGTACCTTTTTGGTGCCGCTGACCGGACTTGAACCGGTACGGTATCGCT
>UMGJ01039775.1_pt1 | contig 85100 bp, 73 predicted proteins | sample 1965221 | NCBI WGS metagenome assembly UMGJ01 (sample SAMEA4836067, study PRJEB28245) | human gut metagenome | biome: gut microbiome; material: fecal sample | place: Denmark | collected 2008
ACTCTGTTTTGCGGCAAAGCCGTTTTCCGGTGATACGCTGAGCGTTGAGGACGAAAATGACCTGACCTATCTGGGACTGATTGCCGAGATGGATCCGCCTCGTGTAGAATCCAAACAGGCAGTTGCAGAATGTAAATCGGCTGGAATCAAGCCAGTTATGATCACTGGGGATCATATTGTAACAGCATCTGCGATTGCAAAGGAAATCGGCATTCTGGAACGGCCGGAGGAGGCTGTAGAAGGCGCACAGCTGGATGCGTACACTGATGAACAACTGATAGACTTTGTGGCAGATAAATCGGTATATGCCCGTGTTACACCGGAACACAAGATTCGGATTGTACGCGCATGGCAGCACCGGGATAATATTGTTGCCATGACAGGGGACGGTGTCAATGATGCCCCGGCCCTCAAGCAGGCAGATGTGGGTGTGGCCATGGGTATCACTGGTACGGAGGTGGCCAAGGATGCGGCTGCTATGATTCTGACCGATGATAACTTCGCTACAATTGTAAAGGCAGTTAAGAATGGCAGAAATATTTATGAGAATATCAAAAAGGCGATTCTGTTCCTGCTTTCCGGAAACCTGGCCGGAATTATTACCGTTCTGTTTTGCTCTCTGGCAGGGCTTCCGGTGCCGTTTGCACCCATTCATTTGCTGTTTATCAACTTGCTGACGGATTCCCTTCCGGCAATTGCATTGGGACTGGAACCCCATTCTGATGACGTGATGAAGAGAAAGCCTCGTCCGGCGAATGAGTCGATTCTGACAAAGGATTTTCTGATAAAAACAGGCTATTCTGGTGTGATCATCAGTCTTGCCACAATCAGTGCATTTTTGTTGGGCTATTTTTATCAGGGTGCGCACAATGCCGGCGCAGCAATGACAATGGCTTTTGCTACATTGTGTATGGCGCGGCTGTTCCATGGATTTAGCTGTAAGGCAGATAAGCCTGTTCTGTTCTCCAAACGGCTCTGGAACAACAAGTTTACCATTCTGGCATTCCTGGCTGGCATGCTGCTGATCAATGCCGTTCTCTGGATTCCGGCGTTGCACAATCTGTTCCAGATTGAAAATGGGATGTCTGGTCTGTTGATTGGCGCAATTTATGGATTTAGTTTCGGATCTATGCTTCTGGTTCAGCTGGTAAAGGCAATTGTCTGCGCTGTTCGAAAGTCGAAGTGAGTTGATACACATAGTAGACTCTAACACACATGGATAAGAAAAAGGCACTCCTGTATGTATTTTACAGGAGTGCCTTTTGTATAATAGAGAATTTAATTTTTTCCGATCATTCCGGTAAAGCCGCCGATCAAAACCAGCAGACCCAGCACGATTCGATACCATCCAAATACGGTAAAATCATGCTTTTTGATGTAATTCATGAGGAAGCGAATGACAAAGACAGAAACCAGGAAAGCGGAAATCATGCCGATCAGGAGCATTGCCGTTTCCATTCCAGTTGCAGGTAAGCCGCATTTTACCAGCTTTAACAGGCTTGCGCCGAACATTACCGGCACGGCCAGGAAGAAGGTGAATTCTGCCGCCGTTGTACGGGAGACGCCCAGCAGAAGTGCGCCGACAATCGTTGCGCCGGAACGGGAAGTGCCGGGGAAGATTGCTGCAATTACCTGGAAGACGCCAATCATTAATACCGTGTTGTAGCGCAGGGAAGCGATACTGTTCATTTTTGGCTTTTGATTCTTGTGCCATTTTTCAATCCAGATAAACGCAACACCAAACAGAATCAGCATGATTGCAACCGTCCAGGCATTGTACAGATGTGCCTGGCTCCAGTCATCCAGCAGCATGCCAATTACTGCGGCCGGAACTGTGGCAACGATAACCTTGCACCACATCTGGAGAATGTCCTTTTTGACACAGGCACCAAATCCGTTTTGCGTCAGCGGCTTGGGGTTGTTTTTCTTTCCAAACGGCCACAGTTTATGCCAGTAGATGACTACAACGGCCAGAATTGCGCCCAGCTGAATGACAACATCGAACATTTCCTTGAAGTTATCCGTAGCGTCCAGCTTTAAAAATTCATCCAGCAGAATCAAGTGACCAGTGCTGCTGATGGGAAGCCATTCTGTAATGCCCTCCACAATACCAAATATCAGAGATTTTATGAGTTCCCAGATCATATGTACCAAAACCCTTTCTTTGTTGTTTCAGAAATACCGTGTTTCTGATGGAATCACCGTGTTCTATTGTAACATATATTTTTTCTTCCGTCAATGTTTTTCCGGAAAGTTTTCCCACGGTTTGACTGGATAAACAGGAGATAAAATCTATATGAAATCTTTTTTGTGCTTGTTTGGATGCTGTGGGGGAATGTGAGATTTAGCTGGAAAAACATGCACTTTCATTTTTACAGGGGTGTGTTCCGGTTCTCATTTCCAAAGATACCGCATATGCTGTACAAATATTTCATAACTGGAGTGAGACACTATGAAAGATCAGCCCGAAGCACGCGCTGTTATTCTTGGCGAATACATTGTACGGCAGAAAGCAACGGTTCGTGCAGCAGCCGAATGGTTTGGCGTATCCAAAAGTACAGTACATAAAGATGTCAGTGAGAGACTGGAACAATTACAGCCGGATTTGTATGCACAGGTAAAAGAAATTTTAGAGCAAAACAAACAGGAACGGCACATTCGCGGTGGCATGGCCACCAAACGAAAATATGAGCTGCGCCGGATGCAGGAGGAGCAGCGAATGGAACCATACACAGCGAATCAAACAGCAGCCGAAGCATAAAGCAACAAAAAAGGTGGACACCACAAATCGTGTCCACCTTTTTATTGCATAGAAATGTGTGTTCTGCTTAACCTTCGGTGTAGGGGAGTGTATCCACAATCTGCACCAGGAATTTCAGAAGTGTAATTGCATCGCTTCCGTTGACTTCACCATCTGCATTGCAGTCTGCATTTTTGCTTGCTGCATCACCCAGTGTGACAACGTCTGCTACCTTCTTATTCAGGATAACAGCGTCTACCAGTTCAATTCGTCCGTCCAGGTTGACATCGCCATAGAGGGTATCTCCCGGAGCCGGCTCTTCTGTGCTTCCGGTAGTCGTTGTTGTTGTTGTAATTCCTGTGGTGGTAGTTGTTGTAGTATCTGTTTCCGGAGCAGAAGCTGTAGTATCGGTTTTTGTGGTAGTGGTAGTTGCAGTAACGTCAGAAGAAGTAACAGTTTCTGAAGAAGTAACAGTTTCTGAAGAAGTTACAGTTTCCGATACGGTTGTTTCCGAAGTCACATCAGTTGTTGCAATTGTAGATACAGTAGTGGTTGTTACTACCGGAACGTCAGCATTGGAGTAGAGGTCTGCCGGCAGCTCGTCCAGTGTAATGCAATAGTCACTGGTGTACATTTTTTTCAGATCTTCCGAATCGTTATACTGGCTGGACATCAGATGATCTCCATACCACGGGCAGAAGTACAGCCAGCCAGCATTTTCAATGACCATGTTTTCCTCGGACGGAATAGAGTCATTTTCGGCCATAGCTACCATTTTCTTTCCGTTTGTCAGTTCATACAGATAATTGAAGATCGGAGAAATGGCGCTCAGGTTTGGTGTGCCAGGGCTTAAACCATCATCCCGGTTGTTTTCGCAGTTGTATTTGTCATATGCCACGATATCTACATAATCATCGCCCGGATACCATGTGTCAGAGTTTGCGTAGTTGTAGCTGTTGTATTCCCAGATGATATTGTGGAGACCATATTCTTCGGTCAGTGTGGTGTACAGAAGCTTCCACAGTTCCTTGTATACTTCTGCGCCGCGGTCGCCCCACCAGAACCAGGAAGTGCCGTCGCTGTAGTTACCTTCGTTGCCCTGCGCTTCATGCAGCGGACGGAAAATAATCGGAACATCTGCATCCTGGAGCTTTTGCAGCTGCTCTGCCAGATCCTTCATAGCTTCCTGGAAGTACTCGTATTCCTTTGTGCCTTCCTTGACTGCGTTTGCAGTATTAAAGGTGCTGTTGGAAGACTGATAGTTTTTATAGGTGCATTCCTTCCAGTCTACGATATCACCCAGTGTATAGTTGTCAAAGTCAATCGGAACATTGATGTGCCAGGACGCAGTTACAATACCATTGCGATCCTTTGCCCATGCAATGGCACGCTCCGATGTGCCGTCATCCCAGCCGTACAACGGGTTGTAGTTCATAAAGTCGAAGCCGCGGATTGCCGGCAGCTTTCCGGTTTTTTCTTTGATATAATCAAATTCCAGTTCAGAATTGTTATCATGACCGCCGCCGTAGATTTCCTGCTGGCCGGAAATGATGTGAGAACCGTATACGCTCTTGAGGTAGGACATCAGGGCACGGGCTTCCTTCGTTGCCTTAGGATCTACCGGAGTATCTGTTGCGTTGGAATATTCCGGCTTCGGTGTCTTTGCCAGTGTCATGTTGTCATACAGACAATAGCCCCAGCCGCCGCCGAAAGTGATGGTATTTTCACCCTTTGTCAGCTTCAAATCGCCCCAGTTAAAATCGTTCCAGTCGTCTGTGTGCGCAATCTTTACAGTTTTAGTAGATTTGCTTTCATCGGAACGTGTGACAGTAACCTGCGCTTCACGAATATCGTTGGAAGTGCTGCCCAGATACATAATGCAGCGTGTCATCAGGCGATACATACCGGTTTCCGGAGCATCAACTGTAAAGCTCATGGTACCGGCACTGGTAACCCATACAAAACCGTCACCGGTGTATCCCGGATATGAGGTTCCGTATACATCGGTTGCAACCTGTGCATCGTGTTCCAGCGTTAAATCCTCACATTCGGAAGTGAAAAGCGGTGTTCCGTCAGCCGCTAGCACGGAAGACGGGATGCTTTGTGCCATTCCGACACAGAGTGCAGCAGCTACGCCAATGCTGCTGATGCGTTTCCAAAATTTCTGCATCTAAATTCATCCTTTCTGTATTTTGCTTTCTGTAAAAAAAGAAGAAAGCATAGTACATATGATATATGTTTCACAAATTTTATTATATAGGAATCCATCTTTTTTGTCAATACTTCTAAATCAGTTCTGTTCATCCTGCTGATTTTTTAGGCGGCTTCTTGTGCAAATTGACAATACCTTCAAATCGTGCTATAATAAAATGGATTCGAAAGAGTACTATTTTAAGGATAATGAGGCGATTGCATCGTGTATAATCCCCGTTCTTTCCGTGCAGAGGAATTTATTAGTCATACGGAAGTTATGGAAACATTGGAATACGCCCGTCAGCACTGCAACGACAAAACGCTGCTGGCGGAGATTCTGGCAAAGGCCAACCGTCGGAAGGGACTGACGCATCGGGAAGCGGCTGTGCTGCTGCTTTGCGAAGATCCCATAGTGACAGAGCAAATGTATCAGCTGGCGCATCAGATCAAGCTGGACTACTACGGAAATCGCATTGTGATTTTTGCACCGCTGTATCTGTCGAATTATTGCGTCAACGGATGCACCTATTGCCCGTACCATGCCAAAAACAAGCATATTTCCCGGAAAAAACTGACGCAGGAAGACATCGTTCGGGAAGTAACAGCCCTCCAGGACATGGGACACAAGCGCCTGGCTATTGAAGCCGGAGAAGACCCGCTGCACAACCCGATTTCTTATATTCTGGAATGCATCGATACCATTTATCACATTCATCACAAAAATGGCGCAATTCGCCGGGTGAATGTCAATATTGCCGCGACAACAGAAGAAGAGTATCACATGCTCAAAGAAGCCGGAATCGGTACCTATATTTTGTTTCAGGAGACTTATCACAAGGAAAGCTATGAAAAATTGCATCCCACCGGGCCGAAGCATGACTATGCCTATCACACCGAGGCAATGGATCGCGCCATGGCAGGGGGCATTGATGATGTGGGACTTGGGGTTTTGTATGGCCTGGAGAATTATCCCTATGAGCTGGTTGCACTGCTGATGCATGCAGAGCATCTGGAAGCGGTACACGGTGTCGGGCCGCATACTATCAGCATTCCCCGGATTAAACGGGCAGAGGACATCAATCCGGAGGACTTTGACAATGGAATTGATGATGATACTTTTGCAAAAATCTGTGCGCTGATACGCATTGCCGTTCCATATACGGGAATGATCATTTCAACCAGAGAGAGCAAGGCAGTGCGGCAGCGTCTGCTTCCTCTGGGAATTTCCCAGATCAGCGGCGGCTCCCGTACCAGTGTAGGTGGCTATGATATGCCAGAGGATCCGGAGGATAATTCAGCGCAGTTTGATGTCAGCGATTCCCGTACTCTGGACGAGGTGGTTTGCTGGCTGATGGAGCAGGAGTATATTCCCAGCTTCTGTACCGCATGTTATCGGGAAGGACGGACAGGAGATCGTTTCATGGCTTTTTGCAAGAGTGGTCAGATTTTGAATTACTGCCATCCCAATGCCCTGATGACATTGCAGGAGTACCTGGAGGATTACGCTTCGCCCCATACTAAGGAAATCGGCGAAGCTTTGATTCAAAAGGAAATGCAGCGAATCCCCAATGCGGCAAGAAGAGAAAAGGCAATCGCATATTTGAAGGAGATTGCGGCAGGGAAGAGAGATTTCCGTTTTTAGGAGTGAGCGACTGTGGAACAGGGATTCAATCAAACACCGCGTGCCAATCGGGTACACATTGGAATTTTCGGGCGGCGCAATGCCGGGAAATCCAGTCTGATCAATGCCATAACCGGACAGACCGTATCTGTGGTTTCTGAAATCCGGGGAACTACAACAGATACCGTGGAAAAGGCTATGGAACTGCTCCCTATAGGGCCGGTTGTTCTGGTGGATACGCCTGGAATGGATGATGCAGGAGCGCTGGGAAATCTGCGGATACAGCAGACAAAACGCGCGCTTTCTCATACGGATCTGGCCATTCTGGCGGTAGATGCTGCCGTGGGCATGACCGCTGTGGAAGAAGAGATCGCAGCGCAAATCCAGAGCAAACAGGTTCCGTTTTTGCTGGTCTGGAATAAATCGGACTTGCTTCCGGCAGAAAAACAGATTCCAGAGGGTGCCGTTCTTGTCAGTGCAAAAACTGGAGCAGGCATCCCACAGCTGAAACAGCGCCTGGGAGAACTGTTTCAACAGCAGAACCATAGCCTGCCGAACCGTTCTCTGTTTGAAGCAGCACTGTTACCGGAAGATATTGTGATCCTTGTAACACCAATTGATGAATCTGCGCCAAAGGGGAGAATGATACTGCCCCAGGTTCAGGCAATCCGAGAGCTTCTGGACAAATCCGCCATTTGTCTGACGGTACAGCCGGAACAGCTTCCTGCCGCACTGGGTGTGTTAAATTGTTCGCCCCGTCTGGTTGTGACAGACAGTCAGGCATTCGGTCAGGTGAAGGAAATCGTTTCGGAAACAATACCGCTCACTTCCTTTTCCATTTTGTTTGCCCGGTTAAAAGGGGTTCTGCAGCCGGCCATGGAGGCAGTAAAGCAATTGGAATGGTTGCCGGAAGGCAGCCGGATTCTGATTGCAGAGGGCTGCACGCATCACCGTCAGTGCAATGATATCGGAACGGTAAAGCTGCCGAAATGGATACAGGCACATACCGGAAAGCAGTTTCAGTTTTCGTTTTCTTCCGGAAACAGCTTCCCGGAAGATTTGTCAGCATTTCAGCTGATTGTACACTGCGGCGGGTGTATGCTGAATGCGAAAGAAATGGAAAGCCGGGCAGCACACGCTGCGGCACAGCATGTGCCCTATACCAATTATGGTATTTTAATTGCCTATTTGAACGGCATTTATACCCGAAGCCTGCAATTTTTGCGGGAGTTAGATGGATAACGCAAAAGAAAAAAGCTGCTGCACCAGCAAAAACGGTGCAGCAGCTTTTTCAATATTCAAAGGGATCTGTTGAGATTCCTAATACGTTTAGGAAGCAGAAGTAACTGCCGTTGTGTAAGATGTAGGCGCGGTGGTGGAAGCCGCCGCAGCACTGCCCGGAACAATGGCATGTTGTTTCAGATAATCTTCCCAGAGTGACAGAGAATTGCCCAGAAGATGGATGCCATCTGAGGTGAGCGAAGCATCCAGACAGCCGCTGGAGTCCATAACTGCTTCATTGACATTCAGGTAGAAGATCTTGTCCTGGGGATTTGCCAGGGCTTCCAGCGCCTGATTACGCGCATTGATCGTTGCGTTGTTAATGGAGCCGCTGGGGTCGTCTTTGGCAGAGGAGACAACCAGAATGCTTTGCAGATAGATAATGGCATCCGGCTGTGCCTGACGAATCTGGCTGATTACCTGAGAATAGGTCTGTGCCCAGCTGTCTGTTGTGCCGGTGCCCAATTCATTCAAGCCAAGCATAATATATACTTTTCCGTATTGCTTTTGCGAAAGTTTTTGTGACAGAGTAATGCTCTCTCCCAGGTTGGGGTTTCCGGCAGCTTTTTCCGTTACCTTGTAGATAGAGAGACCCACACTGGAAAAATAGTCTGCATTGGTCAGACTGCCATACAGTGCAAGGCCTTCTGTCCGGGAATCTCCGATGAACAGAGCGTCATCAAAATAGGAATCGTCTACTGTCTGATAGGTAGGCGCCGGAGCAGTGGTGACAGCCGGAACTGCGGCTGCATTGGCATCTGCACTTTGCGTTCCGGTAACCATCGGAGCAGTTGTTGTGACAGATGGTGCAACAGAAGAGGTATTGTCGATTTTATTTGCAGTCTGCCCCAGCTTCCAGATATTTGTCACAGCAATGGCAATGACAAATGCCAGAACCAACGGATAATTCCGAAGAATCGGATTTCTGAAAACGGCGCGCAGAAATTTTTTAACTTGATACACAGCAAAGCTCCTTTCTTTTAAAACTGGAAGTACAGGAACGGGTTATTGGTCTGCGTCATCATTGCCCGAATGGAGAAGATGAAAATCAAGATCAAAATGATCAGACAGAAACCGCTCTTACGATACTTTTTGTAATAGTGCAGGGGAAGCGGCGTACAAAAGAGTACGCAGGGAATCAAAATCTTCCAGTAATTATGCAGTGCCAGCATCACATCTCTGGTGTTGGACTGGGTTTCCTGAGAAGAAAGGAACGGGAACAGGCGTGTGAAATAGGTTCCCAGCTGATGCATGTCAGAAATGGCAAAGACCATCCAGGTCAGCGGAATAATAAATATAATGTACGCATGCTTTAAAATATGCGTGCGCTCCAAAAATTTTCCGTATACATTCTTTTCCAAAACCAGCAGAACAAAGAAGATGAGGCCCCAGAGCACAAAGTTCCAGCTGGCACCGTGCCACAGACCGGTAAATGCCCAGACCACCAGCATGTTGCGGATGGTTTTTAAGCTGCCCTTTCGGCTGCCGCCCAGGGGAAAGTAAATGTAATTCTTGAACCAGCGTCCCAGCGTCATGTGCCATCTCCGCCAGAATTCAGCGGCAGAGCCGGACATATACGGCAGGTTGAAGTTTTGCGGCAACTGGAATCCCAGCATTTTTCCTACGCCGATTGCCATCATGGAATAGCCGGAAAAGTCAAAATAAATTTGAAAGCTGTATGCAAATGCGCCAAGCCATGCATAGGGAGTAGAGATACTATCATACCCGATAACACCGAGATTATTCCAGAGACCACCCATGGGGTTTGCCAGCAGGGTCTTTGCGCCAAGTCCCAGGATAAAGGTCTGTATGCCATCTTCCAGCATAGTGGCATCTACGCGCCGCTTCTGAATCTGCGGCTGCATTTCTCCAAAGTTGGTGATAGGGCCGGAAATCAGCTGAGGGAACATGCACACAAAGGTGCCCAGTTCCAGAAGGGAAGAGGCCGGGCGTACTTTTTTGGTGTACACATCGATCAGGTAAGAAGTGACCTGGAAGGTGTAAAAGCTGATGCCCAGAGGGAGAATCAGCTTCGCCGCCGGAAGGGAAACATGAAAGACGGAAAGCAGTCCATTTAGATTTCCAATCAGGAAGTTGGTGTATTTAAACACCACCAGCATACCGAAGTCATAGATCAGACCCAGAATAAACAGCAATTTTGCCCGATGTGGATCCCGGACTTTGGCACGGGTAATTGCGTGCGACAGAGCGTAGTTGATAAGCGCCGAGAGAATCAGAAGCAATGTGTACCAGCCGCTTCCGATTGCATAGAAAATCAGACTGCCGGCCACCAGTGTGACATTGCGGTACCGCGGCGGCGTCAGATAGTATCCTACCAGAAAAATCGGCAGGAACTGGAATAAAAACTCAATTGTACTAAAAACCATATCGTTTTCCTCATTCCCCTTTTCGTAAATACAGTGGAAACACCCCGTCGAGCGGGGTGTCTCACATTATATATTACGGGAATTTTGTCAGATTTTCAACTGCTTTACCGTAACAAATGGGTTACAATTTGGTGACGATCAGCAGAGCGCATAAAATCCGGACAAGTTCTTATTGTTCCTTTGCCGGTGCCTTTTCTTCAGAAGTGTAGCAGGTAAAGATATTTTCCACATATTCCGGTTCAGAAACCTTTGTGCAGGCGCTGACCAGCGGTACAATGATCAAGGATAAGATCATAGTAATTGCCCCGGCATTGATGGGAGAAGCCAGATTGAGGGGGAGACTTGCAGCAGATGCGGAGAGAGACGGGAACCATCCAAATCCGAACAGCAGCATATGACTAAGTGTCAGGCCGATTCCCAGCACAAAGCTGGTGCCCACAGCGGCCTTTGTGACCTTTTTGCTGAACAGGCCATAAAGGAACGGGCCGAGGAATGCGCCGGCCAGAGCACCCCAGGAGTAGGACATCAATGTTGAAATGGAGGCGTTTTTGTTGAATGCAATCAGAACAGAGATGATCAGGAACACAGCAATCAGACAGCGCATAATGATAATCTCTTTCTTTTCAGAGCATTTTTTCATGTTCGGGCGAATCAGGTCGATTGTCAGCGTAGAGCTGGAGGTGAGAACCAGCGAGGATAGCGTAGACATGGAAGCAGAGAGCACCAACACGACTACCAGTCCGATGAGCAGATCCGGCAGCGCAGTTTGCAGCAGTGTGGGAATCATAGCATCAAAGTCTAGCTTTCCGTTAGACAGTGCCGGGATAACAGTCTTTCCGGCTTCGTTTGCTTCTGCTGTGGTGCAGAACAGGCGGTCAAAGCCGCCCAGGAAGTAGGAACCGCCGGCTACAATCAGTGCAAAAAATGTGGAAATCACTGCGCCTTTTCCGATTTCCTTTTCGCTTTTGATGGCATAGAATTTATGTACCATCTGCGGCAGTCCCCATGTACCGAGAGAAGTCAGAATGACAACGCCCAGCAAATTGAGGGGATCCGGCCCGAATACAGAGTTTAGCGTGTTGGTCTTTCCGTTTACTTCAATCTGTCCCAGAGAAGAGAGCGCTTCTGTAAAGCCACCCCGGTTTTTTACCGTACAGATTACAACAGCTGCAATTCCGATCAGCATAACAATGCCCTGAATAAAGTCGTTGATTGCCGTAGCAGAATAACCGCCCAGGATAACATAAATTGCAGTGAGCAGTGCCATAACAATAATGATAATCTGATAAGCCGCTTCTGAATCAATATGAAATGCCATGTTGAACAGACGGGACAAGCCATTATATACAGACGCGGTATAAGGAATCAGGAAGATGAATACAATCAGCGCAGCGGCTATTTTCAGTCCTTTTGAATTCCAGCGGCGTTCGAAATATTCCGGCATTGTCTTTGCGCCCAGAGACTGTGTCATAATCCGGGTGCGCTTTCCCAGTACGATCCAGGCCAGCAGACTGCCCAGAAGTGCGTTTCCGATGCCCACCCATGTGGCGGAAACACCATAGTTCCATCCGAACTGTCCGGCGTAACCAATAAATACAACGGCAGAAAAATAAGAAGTGCCGTAGGCAAAGGCTGTGAGCCAGGAGCCTACATTCCGGCCGCCCAGGACAAAATCGTTGACTGATCGTGCCTGGCGGGAGGTGTAGACACCAATTCCCATCATAATTGCCACATAGATGATGATCATTCCAATTGTGATTGCGGTTGTCATATCATTCTCCTTACAGCAGCTTTTCCATTTCTGCAAATCTATTTGATGGATGCTTGGCTGCATCCTTCCATTTTATCATGGGGGAAAAACTGCGTTTTTTCAATTTCTGTAGATTCGCATAAATTTTATTATAATGGAAACGCTTAAAATTGTCAATCCATTTTTTATAAATTTGTGCAAAATGTTGTTTTTGCAAAGAAATCATCTGTTTTCTCAGAAAAATCGCAAAAAGGGCTTGACAAGTCCCAAATCTTATGGTATCCTATAGTTAGTCAAAGCTAACTAAAATTTGTATACGATCCCCATGTGGCCTCTGCTGCATTTATACAAATGGCGGGGACATTTGACGAACCAGAAATAGCGTCTGAAGAAGAAACAGGAGGTGAATTATGAGCGTTGTAATTATCGGCGGAAATGAACGGATGGCACGGCAGTACTCGGATATCTGTAATGAACACGGCTGCACGGCAAAGGTGTTTCCGAAAGAAACCGGCCCTATTGAAAAGAAAATCGGATCACCGGATCTGATGATTCTGTTTACACGGACCGTATCCCATAAAATGGTACAAGGTGCTGTAAAGGCGGCAAAGAAAAACGCAATTCCGATTGCGCGGGTGCAGAGCAGCAGTGTATCTGCACTGCGGACGCTGCTGGCATCTGTTCGTTCATAAATGATAATTGCGCCAATCCGCGTCAGCTGACCGGATACTCGTAAAATCAATCACAAGTACAACAGCGCCGAAAACGTTTTTATGTTTTCGGCGCTGTTTTGCTTTTTGAAATTATCGATTTCTCACGGTTTCCGGATAGAGATCGTGGTGTGTCAGCCGCTCCCAGGCAACCTGTTCCCATTTGGTTCCCGGCTTGCCGTAGTTGCAGTAAGGGTCGATGGAAATGCCACCCCGGGGCAAAAATTTGCCCCAGACTTCGATATAAGCCGGATCCATCAGACGAATCAGGTCATTCATGATAATGTTGACGCAGTCTTCGTGAAAATCGCCGTGGTTCCGGAAGCTGAACAGGTATAGCTTCAGAGATTTGCTTTCTACCATGCGTTCTGTAGGAACATAGGAGATGTAGAGCGTTGCAAAATCAGGCTGTCCGGTAATCGGGCACAGGCTGGTAAATTCCGGGCAGTTGAATTTTACAAAATAGTCTCGTCCCGGGTGCTTGTTGGGGAATGTCTCCAGAACCTCCGGTGCATAGTCAGATTTGTACTGGGTGTTCTGATTTCCCAGCAGAGAGATATCGCCTGTTTCTTCTTTGGTACGTCCTGCCATATTATGACTGCTCCTTTCCGTAAATTGCCGGATCTTCCACACCGTTCGCAGCAAATGCTGCTGCACGGTCGCGGCAGGTTCCGCATACGCCGCAGGGTGTTTCGCCGCCTTCATAGCAGCTCCAGGTCAGATGATAGGGGACATGGAGCTCCAGACCCTTTTTCACAACATCTGCTTTTGTCCAGGTCACAAAAGGTGCTTCAATGCGCAGTTGGTTGCCGCTTCCCAGATAGATTGCCTGGCTCATGGCTTCGTGAAAAGCACTGCTGCAATCTGGATAGGCATTGCCTGCGGCATCATCGCTGTGTGCGCCATAGTAAATGACCTCGCATCCGTTGGAGAGGGCAATGCTTGCGGCTGCCGCCAGAAACAGACCGTTCCGGAAGGGCACATAGGTGGAAACCGGCTTTCCTGCTGTGTGGGAAAGCTGTTCTGCATAGCTTTCCTTCGGAATTTCGGCATCTGAACCAGCCAGGAGCGAACAATCAGAATCGGCAAATAAAACAGCCAGATCCAGTTCCTTCCACGCAACGCCGTAATAAACGGCTACCTTTTTGGCGGCTTCCAGTTCCTTATCGTGCTTTTGTCCATAATAAACCGACAGCGCCAGAACCTGATCTGCGCCATATTTGTCCACTGCCATTCCCAGGCATGTGGTGCTGTCTACACCGCCGCTGGATAAAACCAATGCTTTCATTTCTCATTTCCTCCTTTTATAAAATCAAATCCTGTAAAGTATGGTCTGTTTGAAATGCACCGCAGAAGGTTTTGGTAGTTGTGCGCGCGGAAACATTTCGAATGCCCCTTGCGGACATACAGCTGTGAGAACCTGTGATCAGTACACCCACATCTGGAGTATCAGCGGCTTCCATCAGGATTTCCGCAATATCTGTCCCCAACTTTTCCTGCAATTGCAGCCGCTTGGCGGCCATGTCGCAGATCCGGGCAATTTTGCTCAGGCCGATTACGCGGCTGCGCGGAACATATGCCACATTTACATGCATGTCATACATGAGCGCCATATGGTGCTCGCAATAGCTGAATACGCTGATATCTTTTACTACAACGGCAGTCTGAATTTGCTCTGCACTGGGTGCTGTGAATGTTTTTCCGAACATTTGGGCAATTTCGTGATTGGAGTAGGCGATTCCGGCAAAGATTTCTTCGTACATTCTTGCCACGCGCTGGGGTGTTTCCCGCAGACCTTCTCGATCCGGATCTTCGCCGATTGCCTCTAAAATGCCGCGAATATGTGTTTCAATGGCTTTGGTATCCAAAATTTGTGACTCCTTTCCGGCATTATACACCGCGTTTTTGGGGATCCCAGATATACTTATGCAATTGCAGCTGAAGCCGCACACCGTTCATGTTTTTTTCTTTCATAAATTCCACAATGTCTGCCGGATCAATGGCGCCGAATACCGGACTCAGGTAAACATGACAGCGGGAGTCCAGAGAATATTCCCGAATGACCGCCGCCGCCCGTTCCAGATCTGCCTGACTGCCGACTACAAATTTTACCGTATCTAAGGCTTGCAGCAGCGCAAAGTTTTCCGTCTGCATGGAGTTCTCCATACGGCTGCCGGGGAGCTTGTAGTCCATTGTGAAAAAGGGGCGGAATTGCAGAGAAGCAAAGGGTGCGAGGGAAACGCTCCCGTTTGTTTCGATTTCCACTTGATAGCCCAGCGCACACAGCTCTGTAATCAGAATCTCAATGCCCGGCTGCAACAGCGGTTCACCGCCAGTGAGCGTTACATTTCGTACACCGGTTTTTTGTACATAGGCCACCAGTTCTTCTGCAGTCACCTGCTTCGAGGGAACATCCGGCTGGTTTGCCCAGGTGGTGTCGCAAAAGGAGCAGGCCAGATTACAGCCGCAAAAGCGGAGAAAGACGGCCAGTTCTCCGGCGCGTGTGCCTTCTCCGTTAATGCTGACAAATGCTTCTGCCAGAGAAAATTGTGTCATTTGCCGTTCACCTCATAACTTGCGCAATTGTCCGGGGTTTCATATACTGTCACACGGGAAACCGGAATGGCACTGGCAGAAAGGGTGTCATAAAACGACTTCGCCAGATTTTCGGCAGTGGGGCGGAACGGAAGCGGAATCAGGCGGAAGCCCTCTGCCAGCAGTGCTTCTACCGTGGCACGCTGCAGGGAATTTTCCTCGTACAGCAGCGCGTGATCATAGCTGTCTGCCAGTTCCCGGACAGCGTGCTTTACGTCTCCGAAGTCCAGGAGCATGCCTCGTTTGGTGCCGCTTTCCTGTAATGTTTCCCCGGAAATCTGTACTTCAATTGTCCAGCGGTGTCCGTGCAGATTCGAGCACTTTCCCCGATATCCGGCTAAAAAATGTGCGCTGTCAAAGGATGCGGATGTTTTCAGATAATACATATGCAATAGCCCTCCCGGCTTTTATGGCGGATTCTCATATTTGTATGCCTGTCTGAATGAGAACCTGCTTTTACACAGCCACAAAAAATGCAGCCGCCTTCCATCTGGGGAAAACAACTGCATCCAATTTTTGTGTACTGCACTGCATCTGTCAAAAGCAGATACAAAAATACGTCTTGTTTGGATGCCCTGGTTTTGTTTTACAACAGGATGGCGCAAACGAACTGTTGTTGCAGGAGTACGGCCTTGTACAAGTCTGCACAAATGCCAAATCATGCTTTTTGCATTATAGCACAATCCGCATGGAATGTCAAGTGCATTTTTTAGGATTCCGGCGGAAGATAGGTCGGTGCATTTTTCGGGCTGGCACCCTTAATGACAGTGTGATAGTATGCATAAGTCATGGGAATTGCGTCCGGCTGCAACAGATCACAGTCCAGAACCTCACCCAGGAAAATGGTATGTGTACCAGCATCCATTTGCTTTACCACACGGCATGCAATCCAGCCTAATGCAGCATCCGGCACTGGCATGCCTTCGCGCATGGTGTAGGGAACTGCGCTGAATTTATCACAGTCCCGGCCGGAACGATATCCGAATCCGCCAATCAGAGCAGGATCTGCCTGCGTGGACAAAACCGAAATCAGAAACATACCGCTTTTTTCCACAGCTTCGCAGGTCTGGTTGTCATGGTTCAGGCTGACTGCAACCTGTGCCGGTGCAGAAGTGATCTGCATGGCGCTGTTTGCAACACAGCCGTACAGGGTTTCATCAGATGCTGTTGTGATGAGATAAACGCCGTAAGATAATTTTTGCAGTGCTTTTCGATTCATTTCGGATATCCTCCTTTTTCCTGTACAGATTTAAGCTTCGGTGTTGGGCAGAGAAGAGAGGATCCGTGTCAGGAACTTCATGAGGATGATTGCATCGCTGCCGTTCACTTCACCGTCCAGGTTGCAGTCTGCATTTCTCAGAGCCGCATCACTCAGGGAAACCGTATCTGCTACTTTTTTATTCAGCATAACAGCGTCGCTCAGCGTAATGCTGCCGTCCATGTTAATATCGCCGTACAGCGCATTGCTGTCCGGTGCTACCGCAGTCTGAGAAGCGGTGGTGTCGTTTGTGATGACAGTTGTCTCTGTGGTTGTCGTGTCTGTTACCGGCGCTTCAGTTGTTACAGTGGTTTCTGCCGGTTTTACGGTGATTTCCTTTTCGAGTGTTTCAACACCATTGGTTGCAGTCAGTGTAATAGTGCCTGGCTTCTTTGCAGTCAGAGTTGCACTATAACCGTTTCCTTCTACACTCAGAATTTCTGGGTCAGAAGAAGTCCACTGGAAGCTGTTTCCAATAATGGAATAGCTGATAGATGCCTCGGTGGTTTCGCCAGCAGTCATAGAATCCGGTACCTTTTCCCAATCTGCCTTGGGATCAACGGTGTTTGGAGTAACGGTGATTTCATGGGTAAATATTTGACCGTTATCGTTGGCAGTCAGTGTGACCTTGCCTGCTTTCTTTGCAGAAATTTTTGCATAAGTATAGAAGTCGCCTTCCTTACCGGTTTCTGTCACTTCCAGGATCTCCGGATCAGAAGAAGTCCATGTGCAGGAAACGCCGCTTAAGCCAAGGTAATGTATGATCGTTGCCTTTGCCTCTTCTCCAACGGTCATTTCATCCGGAACCTCTCCCCAGACAACTTCCTGTACCGCATCAGTTGTTGTGGTGGTAGTGGTAGTTTCAGTTGTAGTTTCTGTAGTCTGTACTGTTGTAACTGTGGTGCCGGGAACCGGTGTTTCGCCGTTTGCTACAGCGACTTCAGACGGATAAACTGTTACTTCCGGGCCGATTTCTGCCACAACAGAACCTGTACCGTAAGCTGCATACAGGCCAGCTGCCGCACCTACCAGACCAACCTGATAGTCCAGTGCGACTTCGTTGGAGGTTGCTTCCTTTGCCGACTTACTATAAGTATTGAAGTCAGTGCTGGTGGGGCCGCCGCACAGTGCGCCGTACAGAATATGTCCGCCGGTGGAAGCATAGTCACCGTTCCAACTGTTGTATTCGTGCCAGTCAGAACTGTTGGTCAGGTTAGAAGCGGCACGGTGGTGCGGAGAAGTGGCAGAAACGTCATTCCAGCCGACTACCAGGCAAACATTGGCGTTGTTATCGCCAAGGATGTAGTTCATCTGCTTCTTTGCCCATTCGCTGTAATCCTTGCCGGATTCATCCTTGTGATGAGAAACAACCAGTGCGCAGGTCTGCATCAGGGTGTTGTGTCTTGCGCTTCCCCAGCTGTTCATAACGTAATATTGGTTCTGGTTTGCGTTGACTACGCTGTCAATGCAGCTTGTTGCATAGCTCCAGTTTCCGGTGATTTCTGCATTGATAATAGCAGCGCCCAGGGATGCGTTTGCGTAGCAGTAATCCTTTGTCCAGTCGTTGGTGCTGCTGGTATACTTGCTGTTTTCTGTCAGATAATCGTCCTGCTTGGTTGCCAGATACATCCAGCCAGCTGCCCAGGAGATATCGTCCTGTACATCCTTGTCAGAGTAGGTGCTCTGCTCATAGGTCATCTTCCGGTACTTTGCAGCGAAGTTATAGAGTGCGGTTGCATAGGTCAGATCTTCTTCTCTGCCGGAGATGATGTAGTTCTGTGCCAGCGCCGCAGCATACTGTGCTGCAACGTTGCTGGCGCCATTTGTAACAGAGTAGGTTTCGCTGCTGTCACGATCCCACATTTTTTCCGGTGCATACCAGGTACTGTGATCCTTGCCGTCGTCTCCCATTTCATAGACGAAGGAGGAGACCTCTCTGCCGGAAAGTGTGGTAGAAGCCTTGAAGAAGTCGCAGAATTCGTTCATGATCAGCTGGTAGTGCTCCATGGTGCCGGTCTTGACAAACTGATCCTGATACTCATAGCACATCCAGCCCAATGTAGAAGCCGTAAATCCGGCAGTCAGGCCGCATTTAATGGCGTCTCCGGCATCGTGAAAGCCGCCTTCTACTGCGTCACCGGTATGGCAGGCACTGCGCCAGGAGAAAGCAGAGTTTTCTGCTGCGCTGCCGCACATATTGGCATCATAAAAATACAGGGAATATTGTAAGAGCTTTGCATAATTGTCCAGATCCAGACCCTCTGCGGAAACGGACATTGCCGACAGGGAAGCAGCGGTGCCGGTTACCGCCAGAACACCGGCAGAAATTGCTGCGGTCAATTTGGTTTTCCAGTTACGGAAATGTTTCATCTTCATTCCATCCTTTCTCATCATCCTGTACAAAACGTACATATCGATTTACGATAAACTTATACATATTTATCATACCATGCTTTTGCATTTCTGTCAAGATATTTTTGAATTTTTTTAGAAAGCGGCCGTGCTGTATACCTACTATAATATAGAAAGCAGAAAATACACCGAAACAAAAAAACAGTTGTTTTTGTAGAAAATACACTTGAAATCTGTCGGAAAGCATGCTATAATAAAATTTATCTTTTTATTTTCAGAAAGTGTGCGCAATTGTGTGTGGTCTGAAAAAGAAATCAAAGGAGGAAGCTTGCTGTATGGAAAAATTGACAGAATTCGTCACGATGGTAGACGGATGGGTGTGGGGGATACCGCTGATTGCGTTAATCCTGCTGTGTGGCATCTGGCTGACGATGCGTCTGCGCGGACTGCAATTGAGACATCTGGGAAAAGCATTAAAGTTTATGGTAAAGAATGAGGAAAGCGGCGAAGGTGAGGTCACCAGTTTCGGTGCACTTTGCACGGCGCTTTCCGCAACAATCGGAACTGGCAACATTGTCGGCGTTGCAACGGCAATTGCTGCCGGCGGCCCGGGCGCTCTGCTTTGGATGGAAGTGGCTGCTCTGTTTGGAATGGCTACCAAGTATTCCGAGGGATTTTTGGCGATCAAGTATCGAACCATTGATAAAAACGGACATTATCTGGGCGGTCCGTTCTATTATATTGAAAATGGTATGGGCTCACGCTGGAAGTGGCTGGCGAAGCTGTTTGCGCTGTTTGGCATGCTGGCTGGTCTCCTGGGCATTGGTACCATTACTCAGATCAACGGAATCACTTCCGCAGCAAACAATTTCTTTGATCCAGATAAAAGCGGTATTGCTTTTACACTGTTCGAGCAGGACTACACCTGGACTACTGTCATCATGGGACTTTTGATTACTGCATGTGCTGCACTGGTAATTATCGGCGGCCTGAAGCGGATTTCGCAGATTTCGCAGATTGTTGTACCATTTATGGCAGTGGCATATGTACTGTGCTGCCTGATTCTGATGGCATGCAATGTCAAAGCAATTCCGGCCGCTGTAGTAGAAATTGTTCGCAGCGCATTTGGCATGGATGCTGTTGCCGGCGGTGCACTGGGTGCAATGATGGTTGCAATGCAAAAGGGGATTGCCCGCGGCATCTTTTCCAACGAAGCCGGACTGGGTTCTGCGCCGATTGCAGCAGCTGCTGCCAAAACAAAGGAACCGGTACGCCAGGGTCTGGTAACCATGACTGGTACTTTTATTGATACCATTGTCATCTGCACCATGACCGGACTTGCCATTGTCGTTTCCGGTGCATGGCAGAATCCGGAGCTGGAGGGCGTAGAAATTACAGACGCTGCTTTCCAGCACGGCCTTCCATTCCCAGGACAGGTTTCTTCGTTCATTTTGATGGCATGCCTGGTGTTCTTTGCCTTCACTACTATCTTAGGATGGAGCTATTATTCCGAACGCTGTCTGACCTATCTCCGCGGAAAGTCCAGCCACGCACTGACACTGTCTTATCGCTGGCTGTACATTGTGGCAGTGTTTATCGGCCCGTACCTGACGGTAGAGGCAGTTTGGGATACTGCTGACATCTTTAATGGCTTGATGGCATTCCCGAATGTCATTGCCTTGATTGTCCTCTCTGGTGTTGTAGCACAGGAGACAAAGCAGTATTTTAAGGAAAAGAGACACCTGCTGTAAAAAGCAAGTGTTTCATAGCCTTGTAAAAAGCGCGCGATTACGGTGCAGCATGCCGAAATCGCGCATTTTTTTGGGCAAAAAACAGAATCATTCAAAATGAGGACTATAATACATATATTATTTAAAAAACAAGTACAAAATAAATGATATTAAGGTGTTGACAACCTGCGATATTTTTGCTATAATAATAAAGCTGAATGCGACAAATGAAATGCGAGTGTGCTGGAATTGGCAGACAGGCACGTTTGAGGGGCGTGTGCTTCGGCGTACGGGTTCAAGTCCCGTCACTCGCACCACTTCCTCAAACCGCAGGAAGCATAGAAAATGGACAGGTGGTTGAGCTGGTCTAAGGCGCACGACTGGAACTCGTGTATACGTTAATAGCGTATCGAGGGTTCGAATCCCTCCCTGTCCGCCAATAACTCCCGAAACCTAAACAGTTTCGGGAGTTTTTTTCATAGTAAGACGTTCGACAAAATTCATGATGCCGCAGAGAACAAGTGAAAACGAATCCATGGGAAAGGAAAGCGGATGAAACCCGGTGGGAGACAGCACAGTATTCCAGTTCGTGGTTTAAAAACAGTTTAACATTGCTTTATCTTTTGTTGCATAACGGTTTCTGCTTCTTTGAATATTCTGATGTATTATGAGAAAAAAGCAAATGGTAAAGGAGCAATTGACTTATGAAAAAAATCATTACATTCATTCACGGCTTCTGCATGGCGCTGGCGGATAGCGTTCCGGGAGTGTCCGGCGGAACGATTGCATTTCTGCTGGGATTTTATGACTGCTTTGTAGACTCGCTGGATGATCTGATTTCCGGCACGAAGGAAAAACGTATTGCCGCCGTAAAATATCTGATCAAGCTTATGATTGGATGGGCGATTGGTTTCTGTCTTGCTGTGCTGATACTCGCCAATGTATTTGAAACGCATATTTATCAAATTTCCTCCTTGTTTATGGGATTTATTGTCTTTGCAATTCCCATTGTCATTATGGAAGAGAAAACCTGTCTGAAGGAAAAGCTCAGCAGAATCTTTTTTGTGCTTATTGGAATTGCCCTGGTCTCTGCGATCACATACTTTAATCCGGTAGGTGGCGGAAGCGGAATGGATCTGAGCCATCCGGGAATCGCCATGTATCTCTATGTCTTTGTTTGTGGTGCAGTGGCAATCTGTGCTATGATTCTGCCGGGAATTTCCGGTTCCACGCTGCTCCTGATCTTTGGAATCTACCTGCCGATTATTACAGCAATTAAGGATATTCTGCACCTGCAGTTCCACTCGCTTCCGATTGTGATTGTTTTTGGAATAGGCGTGCTGACAGGCATTGTTGCAATTATCAAAATCATTCGCTCTGCCCTGGAAAAGCACAGAGCGGCAACCGTTTTCCTGATTCTTGGTTTGATGCTGGGGTCTCTGTATGCAATTACCATGGGGCCGACCACACTGAATACCCCTCAGGATGCCCTTTCTGTGCATACATTCAGCATTCTGTTTTTCCTGATCGGCGGCGCAGTTATCTGGGGAATGCAGCTCTTGAAAATGGTGTCTGAAAAGTCGGAAAAGGAAAAGAAGCAGGAACAGACAACAGAATAAAAATGCGTCTTTAACAGCAATTCGAAGTTTCTTTTTGGAAACAGGATTTCTGTATGAATAAGCTGAAATGAAATGTTCTCACGGGCAAAGCGAATTGCTGTATACCTGTGAGAACATTTTTGGGAATGGGGAAATTGACTGTGACAATCAAAAAACATTTGTTTCTTTCCAATATTCTGATGCTGATTATTCCGGTTCTGGTGGAACAGTCGAAGGAGTTTCTTTGCAGCACAGAGGATTTGTCACATTCCAAATTGTATCACACCGCTGAAAATATCTGATATCTTAAAGAATTCGGGAAAAAATCGAAGAAAATCCATCGCAGCCGCATTATATCGAAGCCATGTGGAGTGCAGGCTATCACTTCAAGACGTAGGGCATGTATTTTTGGAAAAGTGCTTCAAATATTTTTTGTTCATCTTGTTTGACTTAATAAGAAGCTGGTGTTTCACCGGAAAACTTTATAAAACAATACGTGATATGCTTTTTGAAGAAATAAAACCGAAAATCTTATTTTTGAAAAATGCTTTTCCGGAATAAACTTGTTTTTTTCAAAAAAACTGAACATTTGCTATTGACAACGGGGAAAAAATAGAGTATAATAAGAGCATATTAAAAAAGGCTCGGTATGGAGTCCATGATGGAAGAGCAACGGTGCTCACAGAGACAGGATTTCTTTTGAATTCTGCTTTGTGGGCACTTTTTTGTTTTTCATCCCAAACTCAACTGGCAAAATGAAGAGCATTTTCGGAAAAATCAATCGGAAAGGTTCTGTACACAAAGGGAGAAGTGACCATGGATAATTACAGAAATCAGGAACCGTTTGCAAAAAGCGGTTTGTATGATCCGCGTTTTGAACATGAAAACTGCGGAATCGGTGCTGTTGTGAATATGAGCGGTGAAACAGATCGAAAAGTCGTAGACAGTGCACTGCGAATTGTAGAAACGCTGGAACACAGAGCCGGAAAAGATGCAGAGGGTAAAACCGGTGACGGCGTAGGCATTCTGCTTCAGATTTCCCACACCTATTTTTCAAAGGTGGCAAAGGAAGCCGGAATTCCCATCGGTGGAAAGCGGGAATACGGAATTGCCATGTTCTTCTTCCCGCAGACTAAGGAAAAATATGAAAAGGCCATGCAGACCTTTGAGGACGTGCTGAAGGAAGAACATCTGGAATTCCTGGGCTGGCGTGAAGTGCCGGTAAATCCGGATGTGCTGGGTACCAAAGCGCTGGACAGCATGCCGCACATTATGCAGGCATTTATTAAAAAACCGGATGACTGTGAGAAGGGTCTGGAATTTGACCGGAAGCTGTATATCGCACGGATGGTATTTGAGAAGCGGGACAGCGAAACCTATGTGGTTTCCTGTTCCAGCCGTACCATTGTATACAAAGGCATGTTCCTGGTAAATCAGCTGCGCTTGTTCTACCATGACCTGAACAGTCCGGATTATCATTCTGCAATCGGTATTGTGCACTCCCGTTTCAGTACCAATACCAACCCCAGCTGGCAGCGTTCTCATCCGAACCGCATGATGGTACACAATGGTGAGATCAATACCATTACTGGTAACGTAGACAAGATGCTGAGCCGGGAAAACATCCTGCACTGCAAGGCATTGGATGCCCGTATGAAGGATATTCTCCCCATGCTGGATGTCCGCGGTTCTGACTCTGCCCGTCTGGACAATACGCTGGAATTTATGACCATGTCCGGTATGGATCTGCCGCTGGCAGTCATGATGCTGATTCCGGAGCCGTGGCAGCATATTCCCACAATGAGCCGGGAAAAGCGTGCGTTCTATCAGTATTATGCTACCATGATGGAACCGTGGGACGGCCCTGCTTCTATCATCTTTTCAGACGGCGATGTGATGGGCGCTGTTCTGGACAGAAACGGTTTGCGCCCTTCCCGGTATTATGTCACAGATGACGGCTATCTGATTCTTTCTTCTGAGGTAGGCGCACTGGATGGCATTCCGGCTGAGAAGATCATTAAAAAGGAACGTCTGCATCCGGGAAAAATGCTTCTGGTAGATACCAAAAAGGGTACACTCATTGATGATGATACCATTAAGAATTACTATGCGAAGCGCCAGCCGTACGGCGAATGGCTGGATCACAACCTGTTCAGCCTCAGTGAACTGAAAGTGCCGAATAAGCGCCCGTTCCGTTATGGCGGAAAGGAACTGCTCCGGTTACAGCGCGCCTTTGGCTATAACTACGAGTCTTTGTACCATGTTATGGTACCCATGGCACTGAACGGCGGCGAGCCAACTTCTGCAATGGGTACAGATACACCGATTCCGGCAATGTCCCGGAAGAATCCGCCGCTGTTTGATTACTTCAAGCAAATGTTTGCCCAGGTAACCAATCCGCCGATTGACTCCATCCGGGAATCGGTAATCACAGATACTACAGTTTATCTGGGCGTTTCCGGCAATATTCTGGAGGAAGACGAACGGAACTGCCGGGTGCTGAAGGTCAATAACCCCATTTTGACAAACCTGGATCTGATGAAGATCAGAGGCATGAATATCGAAGGCCTAAAGACAGCAGATATTTCCATGCTGTACACCAAGGATGTTTCGCTTCACGATGCCATTGAGCATCTGTACCATCAGGCAGAGGATGCTCATGCAAAGGGTGCAACCATTTTAATTCTGACAGACCGGGGCGTAGACCAGGAACATCTGGCAATTCCGTCCCTGCTGGCAGTGGCTGCACTGGAAACCTATTTGGTACGCACCAGAAAGAACACCGCAATTTCTTTGATTATCGAAACAGCAGAGCCATGTGAGGTGCATCATTTTGCAACACTGCTGGGATTCGGCGCAAGCGCTGTCAACCCGTATCTGGCACTGGATTCCCTCTATGATATGATCAACCGCGGCTTAGTAGATAAGGATTATTCACAGGCAAGCAAGGCATATATCGATGCAGTGGTTTCCGGTATCGTAAAGATTGCTTCCAAAATGGGCATTTCCACCATTCAGTCCTACCAGGGCTCCAAGATTTTTGAAGCATTGGGTATCAGTGATAGTGTTATGGAGGAATATTTCCCGGATACAGTCAGCCGGGTAGGCGGAATCGATCTGAGCGATATTGCAAAACGGTGCATGGAAATGCATGAAGGTGCATTTGACCCCAGCGGTCTGGGCATGGATGAAGGCCTGAGCAGTGTGGGTTGGCATAAGGAACGGAGCAATCAGGAAGACCACCTGTATAATCCGGAAACCATTCATCTGCTGCAGCAGGCAACCTGGAGAGATGATTACAATTTGTTCCAGCAGTATTCTGCATGTGTCAATGCAGAAGATCGGCATATTACGCTCCGCAGCACGCTGGACTTTAAGTTTGCAGAAGACGGCGGCATTCCCATAGAAGAAGTGGAAAGCGTAGAATCCATTATGCGCCGGTTTAAAACAGGTGCGATGTCCTACGGTTCCATTTCTCAGGAAGCCCATGAGTGCATGGCAATTGCCATGAACCGCATCGGCGGCAAATCCAATAGCGGTGAGGGCGGCGAAGACCTGGAGCGTATTGTGACCGCAGGCAGTGCTGTGGATAAATGTTCTGCCATCAAGCAGGTGGCATCCGGCCGATTCGGCGTAACCTCCAAGTATCTGACTTCTGCCAAGGAAATTCAGATCAAAATGGCACAGGGCGCAAAGCCGGGAGAAGGCGGCCATCTGCCGGCCAAGAAAGTATACCCGTGGATTGCAAAAACCAGACACTCCACACCGGGCGTTGCGTTGATTTCACCGCCGCCGCATCACGATATTTATTCTATCGAAGACCTGGCACAGCTGATTTACGATCTGAAAAATGCCAACAAGAAGGCGCGGATTTCCGTAAAGCTGGTATCAGAAGCCGGCGTAGGTACTATTGCAGCCGGCGTCGCCAAGGCAGGCGCAGGTGTTATTCTGATTTCCGGTTATGACGGCGGTACCGGTGCAGCACCGGGCAGCTCCATTCATAACGCCGGTCTGCCCTGGGAACTGGGTCTGGCAGAAACCCACCAGACTCTGATCCAGAACAATCTGCGTTCCAAGGTTGTCATTGAATCAGACGGCAAGATGATGACCGGCCGTGATGTTGTAATTGCCGCTATGCTGGGCGCTGAAGAATTCGGATTTGCAACAGCACCGCTGGTAACCATGGGATGTGTTATGATGCGTGTCTGCAACCTGGATACGTGTCCGGCCGGTGTTGCAACACAGAATCCGGAATTGCGGAAGCGTTTCCACGGAAAGCCGGAGTATGTCATCAACTTTATGCGGTTTATCGCACAGGAAATGCGGGAATACATGGCTAAGCTGGGCATTCATACAGTGGATGAACTGGTAGGCCGTTCTGATCTCCTGGTACAGAAGCAGTATGCAGAGGGCACACGGGAGAGCAAGATCGATATGTCCCGGATTTTGTCCAATCCGTATGCCGCAGAAAACAGTCCGGTGAAGATGCATTTTGTATCAGAAGATGTCTTTGATTTCAAGCTGGATCAGACCATTGACGAAACTGTGATCATTCCGGAAATGAAGGAAGCGCTGGCTAAGAAAAAGAAAAAGGAAATTAAGATCAGCGTCAGTAACCTGAACCGGGCACTGGGTACGCTGTTCGGTGCAGAAATTACCCGGAAATATTATAATACCCTGGAAGACGATACCTTTGTCATTCATTGTGAGGGCGCAGGCGGTCAGAGCTTCGGTGCCTTTATTCCGAAGGGGCTGACACTCGCACTGGAAGGCGACAGCAACGACTATTTCGGAAAGGGACTTTCCGGCGGAAAGCTGGCTGTTTTCCCGCCGAAGGGTTCAAAGTTTAAGGAAGATGAAAATATCATTATCGGCAACGTGGCACTGTTTGGTGCAACCAGCGGCAAGGCCTTTATCAATGGTGTAGCCGGCGAGCGGTTCTGTGTCCGGAACTCCGGTGCTTCTGTAGTAGTCGAAGGCGTAGGCGAACACGGCTGTGAATATATGACCGGCGGCTGTGCCGTTATTCTGGGCGAAGTCGGAAAGAACTTTGCAGCCGGTATGAGCGGCGGTATTGCCTATGTACTGGATCGGGAAAACGATTTGTACACCAAGCTGAACAAGGCTTTGGTCGGATTCAGCGGCGTAACAAAGAAGGAAGATGTTGCACAGCTGCATGATCTGATTCAGGAGCATGTGGCATGGACAGATTCTGAACTGGGTAAGGAAATTCTGGCAGACTTTGAAGAATATCTGCCGCACTTTAAAAAGATTGTGCCCCATGATTATGCCAAGATGCTGGAAAGCATTGCAGCATTCCGTCAGGAAGGCATGAGTCAGGAAGAAGCACAGATTGAGGCATTTTATGCCAATACGAGAAATTAACAGGAGGCGCAGTCATGGGAAAATCAACTGGATTTCTCGAATATGAGAGAGTAGAAAATGCTGGTCAGGAACCGCTGGAGCGAATCAAGACCTATCGGGAATTTCATACCCCGTTATCCGAAGAGGATCGCCGGAAGCAGGGCGCACGCTGCATGGACTGCGGCGTACCGTTTTGCCAGGCGGGAAAGCCCATCTTCGGAATGGTTTCCGGCTGTCCGCTGAATAACCTTTGCCCGGAGTGGAACGACATGGTCTATAACGGCTTCTGGAATGAGGCCGCAGACCGTCTGTTACTGACAAACTGTTTCCCGGAATTTACGTCTCGTGTATGTCCGGCGTTGTGTGAAAAAGCCTGTACATGTGGCCTGTATGGTGATCCGGTCACAGTTAAGGAAAATGAATATGCCATCATTGAGCATGCCTTTTCCACTGGCTATATTCATGCCAATCCGCCGAAAGTCCGTACCGGAAAGCGTGTGGCCGTTGTCGGTTCCGGCCCGTCCGGACTGGCTGCTGCATTGCAGCTGAACAAGCGCGGACACCACGTTACAGTATTGGAACGGGAAGACCGTGTGGGCGGCCTCTTGATGTACGGTATCCCCAATATGAAGCTGGAAAAGACTGTCGTACAGCGCCGCGTGGATATGATGCGGGAAGAGGGCGTGGAATTTTGCACCGGTGTGGATGTGGGAAAGGATATCTCTGCAAAACAGCTGCTGGAGGAATATGATGCTGTAATCCTGGCCTGCGGTTCCTCGAATCCGAGAAATATCAATGCAGAGGGACGGGATGCAGATGGCATCTATTATGCAGTGGATTTCCTGAAAGCAACTACAAAGAGCCTGATCAGTTCCAACCTGTCGGATGGTTACTACATCAGTGCAAAATATAAGAATGTCATTGTCATCGGCGGCGGTGATACCGGAAACGATTGTGTGGGAACGGCAATCCGGCATGGATGCAAGTCTGTGGTTCAGCTGGAAATGATGCCTAAGCTGCCGGACAGCCGTGCGGAAAACAATCCGTGGCCGGAGTGGCCTCGTGTCTGCAAGACAGACTACGGCCAGGAAGAAGCCATTGCTGTGTTTGGACACGATCCGCGAATCTATCAGACTACTGTAAAGCGCTTTCTCAAAAACGATAAAAATCACGTTTGTGCCGTTGAAACAATCAAGCTGCAATCGGTACAGGATCCGAAAACCGGACGCAGACGGATGGAAGAAATTCCGGGCAGTGAACAGATTTTGGATGCGGATCTGGTGCTGATTGCTGCCGGTTTCCTGGGAGCACAGTCCTATGTGACAGATGCATTTGGCGTGGAGGTAACACCGCGTACCAATGTTTCCACCAAACTTGGCCACTATAAAACCAGTGTGGATAAAGTATTCACCGCAGGAGATATGCACCGTGGTCAATCCCTGGTAGTTTGGGCAATTCGAGAAGGCCGGGAAGCTGCAAAGGAAGTAGATGAATTCCTCATGGGCTACACCAACCTGCGCTGAGAACGGCAATTGCATGTATTGATTATGGAAAACAGATCATATTTCCGAAAAAATGGAGATATGGTCTGTTTTTTCTTTGCATTTTTTCAAAGAATATGGTATAATGAAAAACAGGTTGGTTTGGGTTAAGATTAAGAACCTGTCTTCATAAGAAATGTATGTGGATTTTCGAGCATAATTTTGTTGCAGACAAGGAAAAAATGCGCAGGCGTGCTGTCGCCCGGCAAGTATTTTTTACGCAGTATGCAGCAAAATTTGCCGAAAAGACACGTGTATACGCTTGTGAAGACAGGTTCTAAAGGTTCTGATACGCGTGTGTATTTCGTTCAAATGCATGTAGGGCACAGCAAGGCTTGCTTTAAATTAAGAGGTGTATTATGGCTTTATGACAAGGCGCTTCCGGCTGGTTTGCGGAATGTCATGTATAAAGAGCATCGCTGGTATCGAAACTTAAACAGAAACGGTAAAACACGGATTTTCATCTGATAAGGAGACAAGAAAAATGCAGAAAAGACAGGCGGAACGCCAATGGATTCGCCCGGCGAGGGAAACGGATGCCGGACGGATTGCAGAAATGATTGTGATAAATTACCGCGTCAATTTCTATCCCTTTTTTCGGAATGATGCCTATTATTTCGGCGAACTGAATGTGCTGGATATGGCAAAAACATATGTTCAAGGCTCAGCGGAATTGCGAAACAGCTATGTGTATGATGACGGCGTTGTAAAAGGCATGATTCGTATTTCCGGCGCAGAAGTTGAGAAGCTGTTTGTCGAACCCCAATTTCAGAGTCAGGGAATCGGTGCAGCATTGCTGCGGTTTGCCTTGTGGGAAAAGAATGCAGATACTCTTTGGGTACTGGAATACAATACACGGGGCATTGCATTTTATGAGAGAAACGGGTTTCGTCTGACTGGTGAAAAAATATGGGAGGACGACTGGGTGCCGCTTCTTCGGATGGAGCGCATTTGACAAAAGGCAGGTGTATTTTATGCGAATTGATTTCAATCAGATAGAGCCGATTACCATTCCCGGCATGAATCACGGGACTGGTACTATGACAGCAAAAATGTATGCAGACAAGCAGGGAAAAATCATTCCCTGTGTCATTCATCCAGGCGGTTCAATCGGGCTGCATCGGCATGCATCCAGCGATGACATAAACTATGTGATTTCCGGCAGCGGCATGGCAACAACAGACGGTGCAGAAGAGCCGCTGTCGGCTGGTATCTGCCATATTTGCAGAAAAGGCTCTTCTCACAGCATTGTCAATACCGGGCAAGAAGATCTGGTGCTGCTGACAATTGTAGTAGAACACGAAACAAAGGAGAAGCATCTATGACGAAAAAAGAACGTGCCCTGCTTGCAGTACAGACGCTGGAAAGCGTTTATCCACAGGCAACCTGCGCACTGCAATATGAAAAGCCTTATGAACTGCTGATTGCAGTGCGGCTTTCTGCACAGTGTACAGATGCGCGGGTGAATCTGATTACCCCGAAGCTTTTTTCAGCGTATCCCACTCTGGAATCCCTGGCAGCGGCTGATATTCAGGATTTGGAAGAGATCGTCCGTCCCTGCGGATTCTATCATATGAAGGCCAAGAGTATCCAGGAGATGTCCGCACAGCTGCTGCAAAATTTCGGTGGCGTAGTGCCGGACAATATGGAAGATCTGCTGTCGCTGTCCGGCGTAGGGCGAAAAACAGCCAATCTCATTCTCGGTGATGTGTACGGAAAGCCGGCCATTGTGGCGGATACCCATTTTATCCGCATTACCGGACGGCTGGGGCTGACCAAATCCAAGGATCCGGTGCAGGTGGAAAAGGATCTGCGTCCGCTGATTCCGCCGGAGCGTTCTTCGGATTTCTGTCACCGGGTGGTATGGTTCGGACGGGACACCTGTCGTGCCCGGAAACCACAGTGTGAGGGATGTCCCATGGCGGCATTTTGTCCGTCCTTCGGGAAGTGAAAAAAGGAACATGCGAGATTTGGAATGCTTTGTTCCGATATGCGTATAAATTCTTTCAAATTCTATTGACAAACAGAAAGCCATGTGCTATACTAATTATTGTATAATTTGAATAAAGGCGGTAAACCAATGGGCATTTTTAGTAAGGTATTCGGCTCGTACAGCACACGTGAGCTGGCACGCATTGAGCCGTTGAAAAAGAAGGTTCTGGATCTGGATGAAGAGTTCAAGGCATTGTCTGATGCAGAGCTGAAGGAAAAAACCAACGAATTCCGGGAGCGTCTGGAAGACGGCGAAACCCTGGAGAGCATGGAAGCAGAAGCACTGGCAACAGTCCGGGAAGCTGCATTCCGCGTTTTGGGCAAAAAGCCTTTCCCGGTACAGATTATCGGTGCGATTGTCCTGCATCAGGGACGTATCGCCGAAATGAAAACCGGTGAAGGTAAAACGCTGGTTGCCTGCGTTGCTTCATACCTGAACGCACTGCCTGGCAAGGGCGTTCACGTTGTAACCGTAAATGACTATCTGGCAAAAACCCAGTCGGATGAAATGGGAAAGGTACTCCGGTTCCTGGGACTGACAGTTGGCTGTATTCTCCACGGTCTGACCAATGATCAGCGTCGGGAAGCTTATAACTGTGATGTTACATATGGTACCAATAACGAACTCGGATTCGATTACCTCCGGGACAACATGGTTATTTACAAGAAGGACAAGGTACAGCGGGAACACAACTTTGCCATTGTGGACGAAGTGGACTCCATCCTGATTGATGAGGCCAGAACACCGCTGATTATTTCCGGTAAGGGCGATAAGTCGACAGCACTGTACGGCGTAGTGGACAAGTTCTGCAAGACGCTGAGCGGTGCAACAGTTGTTGAAATGGACGACAAGCAGGATCAGGAAGAAATCAACGAAAATGCGGATTATATTGTAGATGAAAAGGCAAAAACTGCAACCATCACACGCCGCGGCGTGAAAAAGGCAGAGGAATATTTTGCAGTTGATAACCTGATGGATCCAGACAATATGACACTGCTGCATCACATCAACCAGTCTCTGAAGGCAAATGGTGTTATGCGCAAGGATATTGACTATATCGTAGAAGACGGTGAGGTTATCATCATCGATGAATTTACCGGCCGTAAGATGCTGGGCCGCCGCTTCAATGATGGCCTGCACCAGGCGATTGAAGCTAAGGAAGGCGTAAAGGTTGCACAGGAATCCAAGACGCTGGCAACCATTACTTTCCAGAATTACTTCCGTCTGTACACCAAGCTGTCCGGTATGACCGGTACAGCAATGACGGAAGAGGACGAATTCCGTGAAATCTATAAGCTGGATGTAATTGCAGTTCCGACCAACCGTCCGATACAGCGTATTGATCATACTGATTTGATCTACCGTACGGAAAAGGGCAAGTACAAGGCAATCATTGAGCAGATCGCCGAGTGTCATGAGAAGGGTCAGCCGGTTCTGGTTGGTACCATTTCCATTGAAAAGTCTGAGCTGCTTTCCGCAATGCTGAAGCGCAAGGGCATCCAGCACGAAGTCCTGAACGCAAAGTATCACGCAAAGGAAGCAGAAATTGTTGCACAGGCTGGTAAGCTGGGTGCAGTTACCATCGCGACCAATATGGCCGGACGTGGTACGGATATTATGCTGGGCGGTAACGCTGAGTTCCTGGCAAAGGCAGAAATGCGGAAACGGGAATATCCGGAAGAAATCATCACAGAGGCAATCGGCTTTGCAGATACCGATGATCAGGAAGTTCTGGATGCACGCGAAGTGTACCAGGAATTGTATAAAAAGTTCAGTGCAGATGTCAAGGAAAAGGCAGTCGATGTGAAAAAGGCCGGCGGTCTGTACATTTTGGGTACAGAGCGGCATGAGTCCCGAAGAATCGATAACCAGCTCCGTGGTCGTTCCGGCCGTCAGGGTGACGAAGGTGAAAGCCGCTTCTTCCTGTCCGTTGAAGATGATCTGATGCGTATTTTTGCCGGTGATCGTCTGGAAAACATGATGCGTGCACTGAACGTAGATGAAGATACCCCGATTGAAAGCAAGGCGCTGACCAAGATCATTGAATCCTCTCAGCGGAAGGTAGAAGGACGGAACTTCAATATTCGTAAGAATGTCCTGAATTATGATGATGTTATGAATACACAGCGTGAGATCATCTACAAGCAGCGTGCACAGGTGCTGGATGGAGAAGATATTCACGACAGCATTATCAAGATGTTTGAAGAGCTCATTGCTTCTACTGTAAAGCAGTATATTAACGAGGAAGAAACCGATCATTCGCAGTGGAATCTGGTTGGACTGCGGGATCATTTCCAGGGCTGGATCACTGAAGAAGACGACTTGGAATACAATGAGGAAGATCTGGCTGCTCTGACAGCACAGGATATCACAGATGCCCTGATTGAAAAGGCAAAGGAATTGTATCAGGCGAAGGAAGACGAGTACGGTTCTGAGGTAATGCGCGAATTGGAACGTGTAGTACTGCTGAAGGTAGTCGATACCAAGTGGATGGCACATATCGACGATATGAACGAACTGAAAAAGGGTATCGGTCTGCGTGCTTACGGCCAGCAGAACCCTGTTGTAGAATATCGGTATGAAGGCTTTGAAATGTTCGATGCTATGGTAGATTCCATTCGGGAGGATACCGTGCGGATGCTTCTGACAGTTCGTCTCCAGAAGAATCAGGCACCGGAACGGGAACAGGTTTCCAAGCCGGACGCACCGAATGCAGGTGCCGGTGACGGCAGCTTTGACGGCCAGCGCCGGAATCCGAAGAAAAAGCGCTAAAATGTGCTAAGTGAAAATGCATTTTTAAGACAGGGGACACGGCCGTGCTGTGATCCCCTGTTTTAGAAGGTGCACGTCAATGGAAGAGAAAGGCGTTTGAACAGAGGTGATTGGATGCAAGATACAACAGGATATGAGACATTTTCATTTTACTATGATGCATTGACGGAAAATGTGAATTATCCGGCGAGAGCAGCATATTTTCACACATTGATTCAGGAAAATCTGCATGCCAAAGGCAATGTTCTGCTAGATTTAGCGTGCGGAACTGGCACAATGGCTGAAGAAATGGCCAAGCTGGGGTATGATGTCATCGGTGTGGACTATTCCTGTGGCATGCTGAGTCAGGCAATGGACAAAAAGATGGAGCACGGACTGGCGATACAATATGTGCAGCAGGATATGCGGGAACTGGATCTGTACGGAACTGTTGATGTGACGATTTGCACACTGGACAGTTTGAATCATCTTCCGGATTTCCAGGATGTGTGCCGGGTATTTCAAAAGGTTTCAGAAGTGACAGAACCGGGCGGTCTGTTTTTATTTGATATGAATACGTTGTATAAGCATCAGGTTCTGCTGGGCGATCAGGTATATCTGTATGAGACAGAGGATGTATACTGCGTCTGGGAAAATATGCTGGCAGAGGACGGATGCACAGTAGAGATTACACTGCATTTGTTCCAGCAGGAGCCGGATGGACGCTATGTCCGGCAGGAAGAGCATCTAACAGAGCGTGCCTATGCGCCGGAGCAGGTGGAGAACGCCTTAAAGGAAGCAGGATTTCATGTAATCGGCATTTACCATGCGGATACCACGGAGCCTTTGAAACAGGACAGCCAGCGCATGGTAGTTGCAGCGAGAAAGGAATAAAAAATGGGAAGATTAAAACGAGCAATTGCAAAAGATGCATCTGTTGTGGCATGCGCAGTAGATGCCACCGATATTGTTGCACAGATTGAACAGATTCATCAGACTTCTGCGGTTGTGACAGCGGCGCTGGGGCGTTTGTCCATTGTTGCCAGTATGATGGGATATGGACTCAAGGGACAGAATGATACCATTACCCTTCGTGTATCCGGCGGCGGGCCATCTGGTATGCTGACTGCTGTAGCGGACAGCCGGGGAAATGTAAAGGCAGACGTGGAGCATCCCATTGTAGAGCTGCCGCTGAATGCCCAGGGGAAACTGGATGTAGGCGGTGCAGTTGGTGCGGATGGTACCTTATCTGTCGTAAAGGATTTGGGACTAAAGGAACCCTATGTTGGCGTTGTCCCATTGGTTTCCGGCGAGATTGCAGAGGATATTGCCCAGTATTTTGCAACCAGTGAACAGACGCCTACGGTGTGCGGACTGGGCGTGCTGGTTAAACCTGATTTAACTGTACAGGTGGCCGGGGGATATTTGATTCAGGTGTTGCCGTTTGCCAGTGATGCTTGTATCGACACCATTGAAAATAATCTGAAAACACTGCCGCCTATGACAAAAATGATGACAGAAGGCATGACACCGGATCAGATTGCATTGCGGCTCTTGGATGGACTGGAGCCGAATCTGCTGGATGAGGCAGAAGTTGCATATCACTGCGATTGCAGTCGGGAGCGAACAGAACGGATGCTGCTGTCCCTTGGTGCAAAGGAACTGCAATCCCTGGAGGAAGAGCAGGAAACCATTGAAGTTTGCTGCCATTTCTGCGGAAAAAAATACTGCTTCACACCGGAAGAAATACGGTCGCTGCGACTGAGCAGTGAAGCCGAAACGCGGAATGCATAAGCTATGGCAGAGATGAAACAACAACGGGAAAAATCCGTATCCCGTTTTCCGCACATAGGAAAAATATTGATATTATTGCTGCTCATGGGCGGCTGGCTGGTTTTGATGTGGCGGCTTTCTGCGGCAAACGGAACAGAGACCTTAAAGGACAGCATGCGTTTTGCCAAAAAAATCGGTGCCTTACTCTACCAGAATCCCACAGCAGAACAGCTTGCAGCGCTCAATCTAAAACTGCGGAAAATGGCGCATGTTTTTCTTTACGCAGGATTGGGTACCATGATGACGCTGCTGTTTCACTGGTTGCTGTACCGATTTTCCATCTGGAAACAGGCGATTCCGGCAATTGTCTGCTGTACGATCATTGCATTTGCAGATGAACTGCAAAAAATTCCGATTGCAGGACGGCATTTTTCATTTTCAGAATCCCTGCTGAATGCTGGGAGCGCAGCCGCAATGACAGGAATTCTGCTGTTCTTCTGTTGGGTCAAAACTCATAAATCAACAAGTGCATAAAACATTGTGGAAATGCGGAGAGGATGAGCGAGTCATGGAAATCAGAAATTGTAATCTGGAAGAAGTTTCCGATACCTGGATGGATTCGGAGCGGATTCTGGCAACACCGTCTGCGCTTGCAAAGGAAGCCTTGTTTTATGTACAGGAAACCGGAACAATGACTTGTAAACACGCCCATGACTATGTGCGGGAAAGTCTGGATTCCTATTTGCTGCTGATGGTGCTGGAAGGAACGGGGACACTTTCTCAGGAAACGCAGCGCTATACCCTTCGGGCCGGAGATATTGCCTTTGTGGATTGCCACAAGCCATATTGTCACAGCAGCAGTGAAAAGCATCCCTGGAAAATTGCGTGGATTCATTGGAATGGAAAGGCACTGGAATCCCTCTATGAGTTGTTCCGGAATCGAAATGATACAATTGTACGGGGAAAGGTACTGCCGCTGTACTTGCCGATTTTTCAGGAAATACAGGCACTGCTGCTGGAAGAATGCGGTGACTATGAGTTGTTTCTTTCTCAGAAGCTGTATGAAATTCTGATGCAGCTGCTGACAGATGGACGTGCGATTTCTCACGGCATGGAAAATACAAAGAAATGGGAAGAGATTCATCAATACATTGAAGCACACTTTACAGAAAAAATCACTCTGGAAGGATTGAGCCAGCAGTTTCATGTGAGCAAATACTATATGCTGCGGGAATTCAAGAAACAGTATCATGTTACAATCATTCAGTTTATGAATCAGTGCCGGATGAATTACGCCAAAAAGCTGCTGCGGTTTACGGATTGGCGTGTGGAGAAAATTGCGGAGGCATGCGGTATCCGGGATGCCAGCTATTTTAACCGCGTTTTCCGAACCACAGAGGGTATCTCAGCCTGTGAGTTTCGAAAGCGCTGGCAGAACTAAGAATTCGTCCTCACAAGCGAATACCATGTGTCCTTAAAAATGATGTTCGAAAATCCACGCATATTTCTCGTGAAGACAGATTCTAAAACAAAAGCTCGTGAATCTTTTTTAGGTTCACGAGCTTTTTCATTTGGATTACTGTTTCTTTTTCTGGAAAAAGGAAGTAGGGCGGTTGACGAGAAAAATCCCCAGGCAGACAAAGAGCAGTGCCAGGAGCGTGGAAAATCGGATTTGTTCCCATTCGCCCAGGAAAACTGCGGAGAGCAGCACGCCGAAAATCTGAATGGTAAAGCCATAGATCGTCACACTGGAAACCGGATTTTGCTGGAGCAGAATGCCCCACAGCGTGTAAGCAACTGCGGAAATCATAGCCATGTATAGGAGCAGCAGAACGGGTGTAATTCCATGAAGAGAGAAGGAACCGCCCTGTAAGAGCGCCAGTATCGTAATGCAGATGCCGCCAAAGAAAAATTGATAACCGCTGAGCATAACTGGATTTTCAGTTTTGGAGAATTGTTTAAGCAGGATCGGGGAGATGGCATTTGCCAGATTGGACAGCAGTAGTGCACCTTCTCCGTTCCAATGGAAATCAAAGCGAAGCGTACTTCCGCTTCCGGAAATGCTCACCAGACAGATTCCGGCAAAGCCGATGAGGCACCCCAGAAGCTTGGGCAGTGTCATGGATTCCTGCCGAAAAACCAGGCATACCAGAAGGATAGAAAACAGCACGCCAGTTCCGCCTAAAATGGAACTTTTCACGGCGGCAGTATGCGCCAGTCCGATGTAAAAGAAGATGTACTGTAAAATGGTTTGGAACAGACTAATGCCGGCGATTTTGGAGAGAGAATGTACATGTGGGAGCAGTATCTTTTTTTGCAGAATACTTCCGAATAAAATGGTAAGGATACCGGCAATGGTGAAACGAAGTCCGGCAAATAACAGCTGAGATGCTGTATCAGAGGAGGAAATTTCCAGGATGCGGTATCCGATTTTAATGCAGGGAAACGCGCTGCCCCACAATCCAGTACAGATCAGGGCGCAAAGGCAAACAATGCCGCCGCGTTGCAGGAGAGGTTTTTTCTGTTCTTGCATGGTAAAATGAAACGAGTCCTTTCTATGCCGGTGTATCCCATAAAAATGAGCTGCTGTGCTCATTTGTTTCCGTACAGGAAGCAGGTCTGAGAATACAGCAGCTCATAATTTAGAGGAACATATTGGCTTTTTTACGAAACCGGAAGAACAGGGAGAGAGTTCTCCAGTTTTACCAGGAACCGCAGGAGCGTAATGGAGTCATTTCCGTTGATTTCTCCGTCAGCCTGGCAGTCAGCGTTTAACTTAGCTGCGTCAGAAAGTGTAACCTGATCTGCGACAGCCTTATTCAGCATAACTGCGTCTACCAGATCAATCTTGCCGTCCAGGGTGATATCACCATACAGAATGGAATTCGGATCGACAGCGCCGGTAGTTGTAGTAGTAGTTGTAATCGGGTCATCTGTTGCAGTGCTTACAGCTGTTGTAGTGGTTGAAGTAACCGTATCAATATCAGAAGCGGTTGTAGTAGTGGTAGAAGTTTCTGTTTCAGATTCAGTTACAGCAGGTGTTGTTTCAGTAGTTGTAGTAGTTTCAGAAGAAGTGGATTTTTTCGGAAGGTATGCATTTACCAGCTCTACCAGAGAGGTGCTGACATTTTCGCCGCTTCCGTCATTTGCCCACCATACCTGTACTTCTGCGGAAGTATTTTTCTGTGCTTCCTTTACAATTTTTTCGATGAGATCCTTGTCTGTGACCTTATCGGTGCCGTTGTTGTAGGAAACTTCTTCCGGCTTGGACAGATTTACAGTAACCTCACCAGACTTTTTGATTTCCCACTTGAAAGACAGCCAGTAGTCTACATCATCTACAGTTGTAGAGAGACCAACGCAGCCGTTTGCATAGCTTACAGAACTGTCAGCCTTGAGATCCAGAATAACAGTATCTTCAATTGCACGGTCAAAAGAAATCGTCCAGCCGTTTGTACTCTTCTTGATTGTTGCAGGATCGCCCTTTACAGCCGGAGTAGTTGTAGTGGTCGGCTTTGTGGTTGTTGTCTTGGAGGGATCCTGTGTTGTAGTCGGCTTTGTTACAATAGGCTGACCATTGGTGTACAGATCATCCGGCAGCTCATCCAGTGTGATGCAGTAGTCGCTCTGATACATTTCGATGAGATCTTCCTTTTTGTTGAAGAGTTCATTGGTCAGGAAATTGGTATCAGGAGAACCGCCGTCATACCACGGGCAGAAGTACAGCCAGCCAGCCTTTTCAGAGGTCATGTTTTTCAGTGTCGGGATGCTGTCATTTTCAGACATTGCAACCATTTTCTTGCTGTCATATTTCTGCATGATGCCATAGAAAGTGCTGCTGATGGCACTGTCATTGTGTTCCAGAACAGCGCTTCCGGTAGACCAGTTGGTGCAGTTGTACTTGTCATATGCGATCAGGTCTACATATTCATCGCCCGGATACCAGTTTTCAGAAGTTGCATAGTTGTAGCTGTTCCATTCCCAGATCAGGTTGTGCAGGCCGTATTCTTCTGTCAGTGTCTGATAGGTGAGAACCCACAGCTGCTTGTAAACAGCAGAGCCTTCCTTGCCCCACCAGAACCAGGAACCATTTTCACCGCCGGAACCTTCTGCTTCGTGAAGCGGACGGAAGATCAGCGGAACGTTTGCATCCTGCAGTTTTGTCAGCTCAGCAGCCAGACCCTTCAGGCAGAGCATATAGTATTCCCGTTCCTTGGTGCCCTCTTCCAGAATCTTGGAAGGCTCAAAGTCTGTGTCCTTCGGAACGTAGGTTGCATCTGCCCAGGCAACACTGTCACCCAGGTTATAGCTGGAGAACTTCTTCGGTACGGTAATGTGCCAGGAAGCAGTTGCAATACCATGATTGTCTGCATACGGATTGTTGTTTACCCATTCAATGATACGGTCGGTTGTACCGTCTTCACTGCCGTACAGCGGGTTGCAGTTCAGATAGTCAAATCCGCGGATAGCCGGGAGCTTTCCGGTGGTATCCTTAATGTAGTCAAATTCATAGGAGAAGTCGTGCGGGCCGTACTTGTAGATTTCCTGCTGACCGGAAATAACGTGCTCGCCGTAAACACTTGCCAGATAGGACATGAGGTTCTGTGTTTCCGCAGTTGCATTGGTGTCAGAGCAGGTGATCTGCGATGCGGAGATATCCGGCATGGTTGCGCTTTCTACTGTCAGATAGTCCAGATCAATCCAGCCCCAGCTGCCCTTTACGGTAATAGTATTATCGCCGGCATTCAGCTTAACTGCATTGAATGCAACGTCTTTCCAGACACCGGCATCGTTTTCTTCCACGCTGAAATTACCCTGATCAACGTCATTTACCAGCAAGGTATTTGTCTTGTCGCCGAAAGGCGCGCTGAGATGAATGGTGATGTTGTACATACCGGTTGTCTCCACCGGAACGGTAACGGAAGCAGTGTCTCCGCCACTCTCCAGGAATACAAATTTGTCACCGGATGCCCCTTCCTGATAACGATTTGTAGAACTGTCCTGGACAGCAGCGCCGCCAGTGGTTTTTCCGTCCTCAAATTCATACTTTGTTGCACCATCTGCTGCGGTGGTGATAAAAGAATAAAATACCACGCTATTAACAGCGATTGCGCCTGCTGTCAACAGCGTCAATATTTTTTTGGAAAAAGGTTTCATTCCAATCCTCCTCAAATTTTTAAGATGCTTTTATCATATCACATTTATTGTGCAATGTCAATAGATTTCAGCCGATTTTTCAAATTATTTTATTTCATATTTGCTTTGAACAGAAACAAATATACTGGGAATAGTATTGCCTTTTGTGTTAAAACAGCATGAAAAGCCGATGAAATCTCTTGTATTATTCTGCTGATTGTGATATACTAAAATGGAAAGCTGAAATCAGCGCAAATGATTTGGAAAGGGTGTGATATTGATGCTTCATAAGTTTCATTTGTGGGATGATTCTGCATTGTTATGGCTCCAGAACCATCTGCGCCGGACATGGCTGACGATTTTCATGAAAACGGCAACATTTTTGGGAAACGGCGGCATTTTATGGATCGCACTTTGTATCATATTGCTCTTTTTTCGGGAAACACGTTTTGCGGCGGCGGCCGGATTTCTGGCGCTGTTGTGTTCAGTTTTGGTCATCAATGTGCTTTTAAAAAATCTGATCGGCCGTGACAGACCATTTAACCGGATACAGGACTTGATTGTGCTCATCAAACGGCCGCAGGATTTTTCCTTTCCCTCCGGGCATACGTCCAGTTCTTTTGCCGTATCTACGGTGTTTTTGTGTACACTGCCGTTTTGGTTTGGTTTGCCTGCGCTTCTGATAGCCTTTACGATTGCGTTCTCCCGGCTGTATCTGGGGGCGCATTATCCCACGGATGTCTTGTGCGGTGCAATTCTGGGAATTCTGTTCGGGACGGCGGCGCTGTACCTTTTGCCGCTGCTGCTCTATGCCTCCTGGATGCCAGAAGGAGTGCAGATGTTTTTTAGATGATAAATTTGCAGGCTCGAACCCGTTCATATCATATTGCTATTATTCCGGGCTAATATACAAAAAACTGTACCTTTCTGTTTTAATGGAAACAGGGAGGTACAGTTTTTCATATGCTTTATTTCTGAGAACCTGTCTTCACAAGAAATATGTGTGGATTTTCGAGTATAATTTTGTTGCAGACAAGGCAAAAATACGCAGGCGGGCTGTCGCCCGGCAAGTGTTTTTCACGCAGTATGCAGCAAAATTTGCCGAAAAGACACTTGTATACGCTTGTGAAGACAGGTTCTGAATTACTGGTTCTGGAAGAAAACAGCGCAGAACGAATGCAGTTCTTATAGCGTTTCCAGATCCTTTTGCCACAGCGCAACGCAGGCATCGCTGGGCATGCGCCAGTCACCTCTGGGGGAGAGTGTGACGCTGCCGACCTTCGGGCCGTCTGGCAGACAGCTGCGTTTGAACTGTTGGGAGAAGAAACGCCAGTAGAATTTTTTCAGCCATTTAAGGATGGTTTCTGCATCGTAGGTTCCCCGGAATGCCAGGCATGCCATCTCATATATTTTGTGGGGCAAGAATCCCATTCGCAGAACATAGTACAGGAAAAAGTCATGGAGTGCATATGGCCCCACCAGTTCTTCCGTTTTCTGGGCAATGGTCCCGTCCTTTTCCGGGGGCAGCAGTTCCGGGCTGACCGGTGTGTCCAGCACATCCTGTAGGATGGCACGCAGAGCAGAATCTGCCTGAGATGCTTCATAGGCAACCAGATAGCGTACCAGCGTTTTGGGGATGGAGGCATTTACGGCATACATGCTCATATGGTCACCGTTGTAGGTTGCCCAGCCCAGCGCCAGTTCTGACAAATCGCCGGTGCCGATGACAATGCCGCCGTTTTGATTGGCCAGATCCATGAGCACCTGTGTGCGCTCCCGTGCCTGGGAATTTTCATAGGTTACATCGTGAACGTCTTCGCTTTGGCCGATGTCGGTAAAATGCTGGCGCACACTTTTCTGGATGGGGATTTCCCGCAGTGTAGCGCCATAGGCCTGTGCCAGGCGGCAGGCGTTTTGATATGTGCGGTCCGTTGTGCCGAAGCAGGGCATTGTAACAGCCAGCATGCCGGCAGGATCCAGGCCGCAGGTCTGAAAGGCGTGTACCATAACAATCAGCGCCAGCGTGGAATCCAGACCGCCGGAAAGCCCCACAACCGCAGTTTTGCACCCAATATGGCGGAGCCGTGTTGCAAGTCCCATTGCCTGGAGCGTCAGGATTTTTTCACAGCGCTGGGAAAGCTCGGCACTTCCGCTGGGAACAAAGGGAGCCGGATCAATGTGGCGCGTTAGCGTTGTCTTTTCTGCTTCCATGGAAAAATAGTGAACCGGAGCGGCTTCCTCCGGCTTTGCGGCGCAAAATGTGTTGGAACGGCGCCGCTCCCCGTTCAGCCGCTGAACGTCCACCTCGCCGTATAGAATGCCCTGCGTGAAAAGCTGGGATTCTGCCAGGATAGAACCGTTTTCCAAAATCAGGTTGTGTCCGGCAAAAACCATGTCCTGGGTAGATTCCCCGAAGCCGGCATCTGCATAGGCATAGGCGCAGAGAAGGCTGCCAGATTTGGCTTTTAAAATAGTGCGGCGGTAGTCTTCCTTCCCGATAATCTCATCGCTACAGGAGAGATTGAGCAGAAGGGAGGCGCCGGATTTTGCCATGGTGACAGAGGGTGTATCGCCCACCCAGACATCCTCACATATTTCTACGCCAAACGTAAAGTCCGGCAGCTGTTTGCAGGTGAAAATTTGCTTTGCGCCAAAGGGGAAAGAAACGGCAGGATTGGTGTGCAGAGAAAGGGGATGCGTCATATCGCGTGCATCCGGCCCCGGCGTAAAATGCCGCATCTCGTAGAACTCGCTGTAATTCGGCAGATTCTGTTTTGGAACCATGCCTAAGATCTGTCCCTGATAGCAGACAGCGGCACAGTTGTACAGGGTGCCCTGATGTGCAAAAGGAAGGCCGGTCACAATAACCGCATTCCATTGCTTTGTCTGTTCCAGGATGGAACAGAGCGCAATCTCTGCCCCTTGCAGAAGCGTCTCCTGCAAGAACAAATCGCCGCAGGTGTAGCCGGTAATGCACAGCTCCGGAAAAACAATGAGTTTCGCGCCGTTTGCAGCAGCTTCGGCTGTCAGTTCTATGATTTTTTCTGCGTTATAGGTGCAGTCTGCCACACGGAGCGGCGGTGTGACACAGGCAATTTTAATCCATCCGTCTTTCATGAATGTATTGCACTTCCTTTATTTTCAGATTGCAGCAGACACTCAAATCGCCGGCACATGTTTTTTAGCCGGAATCCGTCTGCTGAGGGATAAGTTTATTATACCTGAAATGGCGAAAAAATGCAAGCATTTCCGGGGAAAGGCTTAAAGTACAATATATTCATTGCAGGCGTAGCCCACTGTTCCCTGATAGGAGATAACATCCCAGCCATTGGTGCGGCTGTAGACGGTTACGGCGCTTCCGTTTGGAATGGTGCCGATGATTTCGCCTTCTGTAGAAGGGAACTTTCGGATATTCAGATTGCTTCCGTCTGTGACCACTGTGCCGCGGACAATCGGCCCTGGTTCAATCAGAGGAATCCCAAAGTAATCGCAGAGAGACTGCGTTAAGTTTTCAGCGATCTGTGTCAGATTACCCCGAATCCAGTCTGCATCCTGTTCGTTGTCGTGATAGCCGATTTCACAGAGAATTGCCGGCGCCTTTGTCTGGGTGACCTCGCCCAGATTGGTGGTCGGCCGTGCGGTACATTTGTCCGGAAGGGGATAAATGCTCATAAAGTTGTTGGCCGTGATTACCCCCAGCATTTCACTGTATTTGTCATATGGATAATAGTAGACATCAATGCCCCGCAGCTTCCCGGCGAGATGTTCCGGCGCTGCGTTGCTGTGGAGCGCCAGGTGTACATCAAAATAGCCAGCGTTGGAGTCGGCGATGGCACCGCCCACATTGCGGTCAGGGTCATTCCGGACATAGGTGATGCCGCTGGAACGCAGGTAGGGTTCCATTCGGTCCGCGATGAGATTCATATACAGCTCTTCGTTGCCGTTTTCGCTGCCGGCATAGGGATTCCATTCCTGGGTCGAAGGGCTTAAAAAAACTTTTGGCATGGATAAAAAACCTCTTTTCTGTGCAAAATGCAGAAGCAGTCTGCTTCTGATTTTATGGTATGCAGAAAGCCGGAAAATCGTGTGATCTCTGCATACGGCACAGGGTTAAGAGGGCATTTCCTCGAAGGAAGAAACAATGACTTTGCCGGAGCAGTCCGGTGTGTACTGCCAGTAATTCATGTGGCTGCTTTCCAGGAAGTAGTGCAGCGGTTCCGGCGGTTCATTGCTGGAAAACGCATCAATGAGAATCAGCTTGACTTTCATTTTTTCCGGAAGAATGGCTTTAATGTAAACGCTGGCGTGCTGTCCTGCAAAGACATTTTCCTGTAGTTCTGCCAGTCCTGCAAGATTTGGCGTCAGTTCAATAAAGATGCCGTAGGATTCCACAGAGCGGACAATCCCCGGAACGGTCTGCCCGGCGGAAAACTGCGCGGCATTTTCCTCCCAGGTTCCCAGCAGTTCCCGGTGGGTGAGATGAACACGGTTTTCCTCTGTCTGCCGTATCACCACATGGATGAACTGTCCTACAGAAAACCGATCCCGTGGATGTGAGATACGGGAGACAGAGATACGGTCAATGGGGATGAGAGACGGAATACCGCAGCCGATATCCACAAAGGCGCCGAATCGCTCCAGATGAGTGACAACTGCCGGTATAATATCCCCCGGCCGGCACTGGGAGAGATACTGCGCCCAGCATGCTTCCTGTACCAGACGGCGTGAGAGCAGGGCAGTGGGATTCCCGTTTTCATCGGTTTCCATTCGGAGAATCCGGAAGCAGACCGGCTTTCCGGCACGGGCAATGAGAGCGATATCCCGTGTGGTGCCCTCTGCAATTCCCATGGCGCCCTCATCTCTGGGAATGATCCCGCGCATGCAGGGGAGCTGTACAATGAGATTGTGGTTACTGTCACAGAGAATAGCTTTGGCTTCCAATATTGTGCCTGCCGCCATTGCCCGTTCCATGGCGGCAATGCTGGATAATGCATGTTGATTTTCTATGGTATGGATACGGCTTCCTTCTGGTAAATACTGCATAGTTTTGACCTCCCGGATGATCAGATCTGTTTTGGCTGTGAAGTACGAGACCTGGAAATGATACAGTTTATGCGCAGGACGTTTCCTTTATGCCGGGGAATGTCCGGGTGCTGCGCGGCAATTGTGTTTCAAATGTTAGAAAATGGAAAAATAAAATCTGCATTTATGAAACTTTACCGGATTTCCACCCTCGGTTTTAGAGTATTTATACAAAGACAAAAAAATATTTTCCGGAGATATTGCCATCCGGAAAGAAATAGGGTATAATATAATGTACTTGTGATTCGATAGAGGATGGTGACAGATATGGATGTCCGGCCGGCTGATATCCTGCTGATGAAAAAACCGCACCCATGCGGCAGTCAGACTATGTACGTTATCCGGGCAGGAATGGACTTTAAACTGCGCTGTACCGGATGCGGAAGAGAATTTATGGTACCGCGCAATAAAATCGAACGGCGGATTAAAGAGATTCGAAGAGACACCCCTTCAGAAGAAGACGGCAGCAAGGCGTAGCTTTTCTGCGCCGGCGAAATACCTAGGGTCTGCAATTTGATTTGCAGACGGCATGTTTTAATTTATAAAGAAGAAGGACGGATACGGTTATGCTGGAAAAGCTTCGGCAAATGGAAGAAAATTATCTGGCAATGCAGGAGCGCATGGTGGATCCGGATGTGATTTCGGACAATCAGCAGTATGCACAGCTGATGCGGGAATACAAGCACATGGAACCAATCATGGAAAAGTATCATGCGTATCTGCGCACGCAGCAGAATTTTACAGAAGCGAAGGAACTGCTGGACAGCGGTGAAACAGACCCGGAGCTACGGGAAATGGCACAGGCAGAACTGGAAAGCAGCAAAGAAGAACTGGAACAGCTGAAAAATGATTTAAAGCGGCTGCTTCTGCCGAAAAATCCGGATGATGACCGCAACGTCATTATTGAGATCCGGGGCGGTGCTGGCGGAGAAGAGGCTTCTTTGTTTGCGGCATCTCTTTATCGGATGTACACCATGTATGCAGAGTCACGGGGATGGAAGCAGGAAGTACTCAGCGCAAATGAAACAGAGCTGGGCGGCTATAAGGAGATCAGCTTTTCCATTTTGGGCGATGGTGCCTATTCCCGGCTGAAATATGAAAGCGGTGTGCACCGGGTACAGCGTGTACCGGAAACGGAGTCTCAGGGCAGAATCCATACTTCTACAGTTACGGTTGCCGTACTGGTGGAAGCGGATGAGGTTTCTGTGGAAATCAACCCCACAGATCTGCGGATTGATGTGTTCCGTGCCAGCGGTGCCGGCGGACAGCACATTAACAAAACCGAATCTGCTGTGCGCATCACACATATTCCTACCGGATTGGTTGTAGAATGTCAGGATGAGCGCAGCCAGTATAAAAATAAGGATAAGGCAATGAAAATTCTGCGTTCCCGTCTGTATGAACAGATGCTGCAGGAACAGAATGACAAAATTGCATCGGAACGGAAAATGCAGGTGGGCACCGGTGATCGCTCCGAGCGGATTCGTACCTATAACTTCCCACAGGGGAGAATGACGGATCACCGCATCGGACTGACACTGTACCGCCTGGAAGATATTATGAACGGAAATCTGGACGAAGTGCTGGATGCGCTTGCTACCGCAGACGAACTGGCACGGCTGGCAGGGCAGCAGGAAGAGGCGTAGCGGCGTGGAAACAAAAGAACTCAAAGATTGTGCAGCAGATTTATGGGAAGCAGCCAGGATGCTGCACGACGGCCAGGTAGTGGGCATTCCTACAGAAACAGTTTATGGTCTGGCGGCAGATGCCAGAAATCCCCAGGCTGTGGCACAGGTTTTTGCGGCTAAGGGACGGCCGGCAGATAATCCGCTGATCGTGCATATTGCATCTATGGAACAGCTCACGGAAATTGCGGCAGAGGTGCCGCCGCTGGCGAAGCGCCTGGCGGAACAGTTCTGGCCGGGGCCGCTGACCATGATTCTTCCCAAACAGGCATCAATTCCGGAGATTACCTCCGGCGGACTGGACACAGTGGGAATCCGCATGCCGTCTCATCCGGTTGCAAGGGCGCTGATCCGGCTGTCCGGTGTGCCCATTGCAGCGCCTTCTGCCAATATCTCCGGCTATCCCAGCCCGACAACAGCGGCGCATGTTATGCGGGATATGCAGGGAAAAATTGCGGCAGTTGTAGACGGCGGCCCCTGTACCGTGGGTGTGGAATCTACAGTGATTTCCCTGGAGGGAGCAGATACTGTGCGAATTCTGCGTCCCGGCTATGTGACTAAGGAAATGCTGGAATCTGTGGCGGCGCATGTGTCGCTGGATCCGGCCATTCTGCATCAGCTGAAGGAAGGGCAGACCGTTCGTTCTCCCGGCATGAAATATAAACATTATTCGCCCCGTGCACATGTGATTCTGGCAGACGGCTCCTGGAAGGGATTTGCCGCGCTGGTAGAACAGCGCAAGACAGCGCATACATATGCATTGGTGTTTGACGGAGAGGGCGAAACGCTCTCCGTGCCGATCCTGACCTATGGAAAAAATGATCAGGAGCAGGCACAGCAGATTTTTTCAAAATTGCGGGAATTGGATGACCTGGGCGCGCAGCTGGTATTTGTGCGTGCGCCCAGTGCAGACGGCGTAGGACTCGCCGTCTATAACCGTCTGATTCGTGCGGCAGGATTTGAGGTGATACAAGTATGAACAGTCTCGATGGTGTGATGGTAGTTGGTCTGACCGGTCAGACCGGCGCCGGAAAAAGTACCGTTTCAAAGGTGTTTGTCCAGAACGGATTCCGGCTGATCGACGCAGATGCAATTTCACGCATGGTAGTCAAGCGTGGCTCTCACTGTCTGGCAGATCTCCGGGAGTGCTTCTCGGATGTGATACTGCTTCCGGACGGGGAACTGGATCGCCAGGCACTGGCAGCAATTGCATTTTCTGACCATCGCAAACTCGAAATGCTCAATACGATAATGTATCCATATATTATGGGAGAAATTCTGCGCATGATTCATCGGTTTTCCCAGCAGAACCATAAGCTGATTCTACTGGATGCCCCCACGCTTTTTGAAAGCCGGGCAGACGATTTCTGTGACCTGATTATTTCTGTTGTGGCAGATGCGGATCTGCGGCAGCAGCGGATTATGCAGCGGGATCACATTCCCGCAGATACGGCAAAACAGCGCATGGATGTACAGCTGAGTGAGTCCTTTTTTCGGGAACACTCAGACGCAGTACTGGAAAATAATGCAGATTTTTCGGATCTCTGGGACGCAGCACAGGAGCTGTCTGCCAAGACGATCCGTTATTATGAAACCAAATATGGACTGCTGGTCTGAGATGTACATGCAAAAAAGACCGGCTGTTTTATTCTGAGAATGGAGGAATTTCAGATGGAAGCAAAAAAATCAGCAGCAAAGGAACAGAAAGAAGCCCTGTTTGCACAGGCAAAACACGGCGCTCTGCGGATTGATGCCGCACAGCAGGCAGAAAGCGATGCTTTTGCAGCGGATTACATTGCATTTTTGAATGCATCCAAAACAGAACGGGAAGCTGTGATAACAGCCTCTGCATTGCTGGAAAACAACGGATTTGTGCCGTTTACTCCTGGCATGTCTCTGAAAGCCGGCGATAAAATCTATGTAAACAACCGGGGCAAGGCAATCATTGCAGCTGTAATCGGCACCGCACCGATTACAGAAGGCGTTCGCCTGTGTGCTGCGCATATCGATTCCCCCCGTCTGGATATGAAGCAGAATCCGCTGTACGAGGATCATGAACTGGCAATGTTCAAAACCCATTACTACGGCGGCATTAAAAAGTATCAGTGGACAGCAATTCCCCTCTCCCTGCACGGCGTTGTGGTAAAAGCAGACGGCACTTCGGTAACTGTAAATATCGGGGAAGATGCAGGAGATCCGGTCTTCTGCGTTACAGACCTTCTGCCGCACCTGGCACCTCAGCAGATGAAGCGCCCGGCTACAGAAATTGTACGGGGAGAAGAACTGAACATTCTGGTAGGCTCTATGCCCTTTAATAAAGACGAAGAGAGCGAGCAGGTGAAGCTGAATATTCTGCACATCCTGCATGAAAAATATGGCATGACTGAAACTGATTTCCTGTCCGCAGAATTGGAAGCAGTTCCGGCATTCCCGGCAAAGGAACTAGGCTTTGACCGCAGCATGATCGGCAGCTATGGACACGATGACCGTGTTTGTGCTTATCCGGCACTGCGCGCGCTTCTGGACTGCAAGACACCGGTACACACCGCTGTGACAATTCTGACAGACAAGGAAGAAACCGGCAGTGACGGCAATACCGGTCTTTGCTCTTCTTATCTGCCCTACTTCCTGGAAGATCTGGCAGATTGCTTTGGCGTAAAGGGACGCCATGTGATGCATGCTTCGCAGTGCTTGTCTGCGGATGTCAATGCAGCATTTGATCCCACATTCCCGGATGTCATGGAGCAGAAAAACTGTGCTTACCTCAACCACGGCGTTTGCGTTACCAAGTTTACCGGCGCACGGGGCAAATCCGGCACTTCTGATGCATCTGCAGAATTTGTGGGAACTGTTCGCCGTGTTCTGGACAATGGAAATGTTGTATGGCAGACAGGAGAACTGGGCAAAGTAGACGCAGGCGGCGGCGGAACTGTTGCAGCTTATATTGCAAATTTGGACATTGATACAATTGATGTGGGTGTTCCGGTGCTCTCGATGCATGCACCGTTTGAAGTGGTTTCCAAGCTGGATGTCTATATGACATACCGGGCATTCTGTGTCTTTATTGCGTCCTGAGCGCGCATAGCAACGGAAATCATAAAGCGAGGTGAATGCGGATGCCGATTCCAAATGATCCGATTATCCTGATGAGCTATCTGAATACACAGCTGCGGGATCATTACAGCTCTCTGGAGGATTTGTGCAAGTCCATGGACTTGGATGCTTCTGAGATTGCAGAAAAACTGAAGGACGTGGGGTATGTGTACCACCAGGAGCGCAATCAGTTTGTAACCGCATAGCAAAAAGAACGGATGCAGTTTTTTCTGCATCCGTTTTCGTTTTCTCTGAATTTTTTTGAAGGATAAGCTTTTTACTTAGATTGTGCCGCAATTTTTTTCAGCTGCTTCTGCACGGCAGAAAGCAGACGCTGGTTGCACTCCGGCAGGGTGCATTTCGTGAGATCAACGGTGAGATCGGCATACTTTTCATACAGCGGACAGCGCTCATCAAACAACTCCTGGAGTGTTTCGCATCCGCCGTGACAAACCACACCCCGTGTTACCAGATTTCCAACACGCTGCGTTAAATCATTTAATGCATGGTGCAGATATACGACAAAACCAATGGATTTTAAATATGCCATAGCGCCTTCATGATAGATAACGCTTCCGCCAGTGGAAATCACTGCCTGGTTGGTGTGGATGGACTGAACCACTTTTCCTTCTAATGTAATGAAACCCTCTGTGCCGTTTTCTTCAATCAGCTGCATTAGTTTTTTTTCATATGTGTCCATGATGACATCATCTGTATCAATAAAGTGGTAGGAGAGGGAGTCCGCCAAAATACGACCCAGCGTACTTTTTCCAGAACCTGGCATCCCAATTAAAATCACATTCTGCATCCTTGCAAATTCCTTTCTTTTTCAAAAGACTCATATTTCTTTTATTTTATCATATTTTCACAAGGAATGCAAGACTTTTGCTGCAAAAAAAGCAGATACAGAAATACTGCTGAAAAATCAGAGGATGCCTGTGGCCTTTGCAGTTCATATTTTATTGTTGAAATCATCATACGACCATGCTATAATGAGTAAAATACGGACGTTCCATAAAAAATAAAATGGAATTGTCATATATACAACACATTTTTGCGAACTGTATCTTTTTTTCCCGTTTTTGTGCAAAAAGGTGCAGGATACACGCAGTTGAATCAAGGGGATTTGCATGTATACAGAACAGGAAGCATACCGGCGTCTGGCCGAAGAGCTGATCGGTTCCATTCAGCATGGAAAACTACAGCAGGAATCGATCATTCCCACAGAAGCGGCGCTGGCGAAAGAGATGAAAATGAATCGCTTAGCTGTCAGACGGGCTGTTCAGCATTTTCAGATGATGGGAATTCTGGAACAGGATGCGGAAAAGAATTACCGCCTGACCGGAAACGTTACAGACCGTTTGCAGGAGACACTGCATATTATCCTGCTGCTGAAACATATTTCGCCGGGAGAGGTTTGTCAGGTGCGGCGTATGATGGATCAGGAAGCCCTTCGCCTGGCGTTTGCCCGGCGGGATCAGCTGGATCTGGATGCACTCAAGCATCTGCTGGAACGCATCTGGTACGGCAATGTGCTGGACAGCATAGAGGCGGATGAGGCATCTCATATCTGGCTGATGGAAGCCTCCGGCAATCAGTTGATGAAGAATATTATGCAGTCTGTCTGGGCGATTTGTTCCACGCAGATGAATTTGCTTCTGGCAGACGGCACGGAGGAACTGCACCAAAAACAAAAGCTGGTGCATGAGCAGCTTTACAAGAGCCTTTTACGGGGCGATCTGGAAATGGGATTGGAAGCCGTACAGGTACACTATGATACCATTGAAGCGTGCTTAAATGCTTGCATAGAACAGCAGCTGTTCCAATCACAGCCAGATGTTGCTGCTTCGACAGAATTTACAGAGAGGAGCGTGGCAACAGGATGAATTTATTTCTCACACTGGCGTTTTTATTTTGTATCGGCAGTATTTTAGGGTGGGTGCTTGAAGTGGTATTTCGCCGCTTTTTCTCCGCGCACCATTGGGTGAATCCCGGCTTTCTGATAGGGCCGTATTTGCCGCTGTATGGTTCCAGCTTGTGTGTGCTGTACTTGCTGGCAGAGCTGGAGCCTTTGATTGCAGTTGAACAGGCATGGCTGCGGAAGTTGCTGCTGTTTCTTTTGATGGCAGTCGCGATTACACTGCTGGAATATGTTGCCGGCGTAATTTTTATCCATGGCATGAAAATCAAGCTTTGGGATTATTCTGACCGGTGGGGCAATATCGGCGGTATTATCTGTCCGCTGTTTTCCTTCTTCTGGATGGTACTCAGCGCATGCTACTATTTCCTGATTCATCCCCATATTTTGTCGGCGCTGCACTGGCTGTCAATCAATCTGGCATTCTCCTTTGTCATCGGATTTTTCTATGGCATTTTCGTACTGGATGTGGCCTATTCCACACACCTGATGGTGAAAATCCGTTCCTTCGCGGCAGAGAGCGGCATTGTCGTCCTGTTGGAAGAACTGCGGGAGGATGTACGAGGGGCATTTGCCAAATATAGAAAGCCACACTTTTTCTTTACAATGCATCCAGGGATTCCGCTGCGGGATATGCTGGAAAAATACCGGGATGTGCACTATATCTCCGGAAAGCATCTGAAGAACAAAATTCGGCTGCATAAGAAAACGGATTCCGATTCATCGGATTCGTGATAAGATGCACCAATATTGCGAACACTGAATATACTGGAATGTACTTGAAAGGAGGACATTTTTATGAAGATTGTGGTTGTAAAGAGTCCGCGCCTGCTGACAGGTTTGTTCCGTGTGATATTCAAAATAAAAAAGGAGACACCGGAGACATAATCGCTTTTTTCAAAAGAATCGATGGGAAAACCGCAGGGAGCTGTGATACTGTGCAGCCTTCTGCGGTTTTTTGCGGTTCGGGCAGATGTATATTTTCCAGGCGCGCATCATATGGTGAAACAGGCTCTGAAATTACTTACTGGGAGGAACACAATGATGATGCAGGAATCTGAAATCTCAAATGTACCGGAAGAAGCTGCCGCAGAACTGCAAAGCGAAACACAGGTGCTGCACCTGTCCGGAGAACATCGCGGCAGTGCACGGCAGCAGCGTGCAGATGATGTGGCAATGACGCAGTGTATCCTTTGCATTTTGCTGGTTTTGATTTTGTTTGTACTGCACTGGCTGAAGCCGGAGTGGCAGAGCATGCTGCTTCAGCAATACATACAATACCGGAATGCGCCGCCGCTGCAATGGTTGGATCAACTGCTGCACAGCATTCAGCAATGGATGCAGCGATGATCCGGTTTTGCTGGCGTGGAATCTATGTTGAAGCGGAATTTGGCTTTTTTGTCCTTAGTGCGCTAATTGGACTTTTGTACGGAACTTATTTTTTTCTTCTGTTTTTGTCGGCGTGTCTGCTCCATGAACTGGGACATCTGTGCATAATGCTTTTGTTTCATCGAAGGGTGCAGCGCGTTTCTCTGGGCAGTGCCGGGATTTTGATTGCGCCGGTACCAGAATACGGCGCATATTCCCAGGATTTTCTGGTGTACTGCGCCGGGCCGCTTGTCAATCTCCTGCTGGGGGCTTTCGCCTGGAGCGTGGGGGAGATAACGGCCGCAGCCCTGCATCTAGGACTTGGCGCGCTGAATCTGCTGCCATATTCCAAATTGGACGGCGGCGCGGTTTGCCGGTGTCTGCTGGAAATGCTGGGAATTTCCCAGGACACAGCAGAACGGTGTATGCAGCTGCTGTGCGGTGCTGTAACGCTTTTCCTTCTGCTTGCCGTAAAAATATTCTCTGTGAAAAATGTGTCGATTCCGGCAATGACGGTGTATCTGGAACTGACAGAGCTGCTGCCTGTTTTTTGGACGCGGTGCAGATCCAGGTGATTTTGCTGTAATTGAAAAAAGAGACAAAAAGGACGATTTTTTACAAAATGATCGACAGGAATTTTGGGAAATGCTTGCAATGCAGCGTGTCTTATGTTATACTTAACATAGGAAATGTACATTTTTCACAGAAAACGACTGTGAAAAATGCAAGAGTCTGTTTTATATCAAGACACAGGCAGACTGCCTGGAACAAAACAGACGCGAAAAACCGGAGTATATCCCTGTCGGGAAGCTTCGGAAAATTGGAGAAGAAAGAGGAATTGGAAATGAATATCAGCACAATTGCAAAGCTTGCGAATGTATCCACTGCTACAGTATCCAGATATTTGAATAACGGCTATGTCAGCGAAGAAAAACGTCAGAAAATTGCAGAAGTCATTGCACGTACAGGTTACACCCCCAGTTCTTCTGCCCAGACGTTACGCACCGGAAGAAATAATCTGATTGGTGTTATCGTTCCGAAGATCAGCTCAGAATCCATCGGACGGATGGTAGACGGCATCACAGAGATTGTGAACCATTCTTCCTATCAGGTGCTGCTGGCAAATACGGGAAATGATACGGAACGGGAGCTGGAATATCTGAAAATCTTCCGCACCAACAATGTAGACGGTGTTATTTTCATCGGTACTCTGATGAGCAAAAAGCATCTGGCCATTATGCACTCCTATAAAAAGCCGATTGTTCTGCTGAGTCAGCAGGAATCCGGTGTGTCCTGTGTCTATTTTGATGATTACGGCGCAGCAGAAAAGGCAACCGACTGCCTGATTCGCTCCGGCTGTAAAAGAATTGCACACCTGGGCGTAACGCTTCGGGATAAGGCTGCCGGAAGAGCCAGACGGGGCGGCTTTATGGACACGCTTTTGAAAAATCAAATTCCAGTGCATGAGCAATTGATTGTGGAGTGTGAAGGTTTCAGCACGCCGGATGGACAGGCTGCTATGCAGAAGCTGCTGGATCGGGGAGAAACCTTTGATGGAGTGTTCTGTGCGACAGATACGTTGGCATTCGGCGCAATGGATTGCCTGCGTCAGGCGGGAATTTCCGTACCGGATCAGGTGTGTGTTTCCGCAGTAGGCAACAACCGGATGTCTGCCATTTATCATCCCCACCTGACTTCCGTGAATCTTTGCCATCGGACAGGTGGTATGGAGGCCGGGGCAATTCTGATGGAAATGATTCAGAATCACGTGGAATTGATTCAGAATGCACAGATGCAGTGCCAGCTGTTTGAACGGGAGAGCACAAACCGCACCGTATGAAAATAATTCCATATAAATTGTTTTTTGTCACAAATGCCGATTTTTAATTTTAGTGATTTTACATCTTTTCTTTTTCCTCGAATTCTGATATACTATAGTTGTAATAAGAAATCGATTCCATAACGTTCAAAATAAAAGTGGAAAGTTCTGGATCTCTCTTGCACACAGGATTTTTCAGGAGCCATGACAGCAACAGAGAAGAATACAATAGACGATAAGGAGATGAATCATCATGAATTATCAAGAAATGGCTTCTCAGGTGTTAGAGAAAATCGGCGGAAAGTCCAACCTGATATCTGGCGCGCACTGCGCAACACGGCTGCGCCTCGTGGTTGCAGATGAAAAAAGCATTGAAAAGGAAGCAATCGAAGAAATTGACGGCGTAAAGGGTGTCTTTTTGGCGCAGGGACAGCTGCAAATCATTTTCGGAACCGGAATTGTGAATAAGGTGTACGATGCATTTGTAGAAGCTTCCGGTATCGATACCGCAACAAAGGATGACGTAAAGACTGCTGCGGCACAGAAGATGAATCCGTTTAAAAAGGCAATCAAAACCCTGGGGGATATCTTCGTTCCCATTATTCCGGCGATTGTTGCCACTGGTTTGCTGATGGGCCTGCTGGAGGGCTTCAGCACATTATTTCCGGCAATGGCAGATTCGGATACTTATCGGATTTTTCACATGTTTTCCAGCACAGCGTTTACATTCCTGCCGATTCTCATTGCCACCAGCGCGGCGAAAGCATTTGGCGGAAATATGTTCCTTGGATCTGTTATCGGCATGATTATGATTCATCCGGATTTGATGAACGCCTGGAATGTGGCATCTGCCGTAGAAGCAGGGGAGACAATCCCGAAATTTTCAGTTTGGTTCGGACTGTACGACATCAATGCAGTGGGCTATCAGGGACATGTAATTCCGGTGATCATTGCAGTCTGGCTGATGTGCTTCCTGGAAAAACGGCTGCACAAAATTGTGCCGGCTTTCATTGATTTGTTTGTCACACCTCTTGTCAGCGTGGGCGTAACCGGCTATTTGACTTTGACTGTAATCGGGCCAGTTTTCTCTCAGCTGGAAACCTGGGTGCTGGACGGTGTGCAGTGGCTGATTGCTGTTCCGTTCGGAATCGGCGCTTTCCTCATGGGCGGCCTGTATTCTTCCACGGTTGTGGCTGGTGTGCACCATATGTATACCATCATTGACCTGGGACAACTGTCGGAGTACGGCGTTACCCATTGGCTGCCTCTGGCTTCTGCTGCGAATATGGCACAGGGTGCCGCTTGTCTGGCGGTTGCCATGAAGAGCAAAAACAAAAAGACACGTTCTCTGGCGTTCCCGGCTGCACTTTCCTGCATGATGGGAATTACAGAGCCGGCAATCTTCGGCGTCAATCTGCGGACGATAAAGGTGTTTATCTTTGGTTCCATCGGCGGAGCCTGCGGCGCACTGATGACTTCTATTTTCCATCTGGGGGCAACTGCTACCGGTGTCACTGGCATCTTTGCCATTCTGCTGCATCTGAAACAGCCGGTACAGTATATTGTTTCCATGCTGGTTGCTATGGGCGTTGCATTCCTGCTGACCTGGCTCTTTGGCTATAAAGAGACTCCGGCCGCTGCACAGACAAAGTGAGGTGCGTTGCTATGAATATAAGAACACAAAATCTGCTTTGCGCCTGCCAAAAATTAGAAGGAATTCAAAACAAATCCGATCCATGGAGACCAGAATTTCATGTTTCACCGCCGGTAGGGTGGATGAATGATCCCAATGGTCTGTGCCAGATCGGCGACACGCACCATTTGTTTTTCCAGTATTCTCCCTTTGATACAAAGCCGGGGCTGAATTATTGGGGACATTTTTCCACCAGGGATTTTGTCCACTATACTTATCAGGAGCCTGCATTGTGCAGCGATGAACAGTTCGACTGCCATGGTGTGTATTCCGGCTCTGTGCTGGTGGAAAACGGACAACCCCTGGCGTTTTACACCGGGAATGTCAAAAAGGTGGGGGCATATGACTATGTAGAAGAGGGACGGGAGCACAACACAATTCTGGCTCAGGGCTGGGACGGCTGCCATTTTCATCAGAAAACCCTGCTGTTGCGAAATGAAGATTACCCTGAAAATGTCACCTGCCATGTGCGTGATCCAAAGGTGTGGAAGGAACAGGATACCTACTGCATGGTGCTGGGTGCCAGACGAAAGGATGATGTGGGAGAGGTGCTGTTTTATCAGAGTACCGATCTGCTGCACTGGGAACTGAAAAACAGCCTTGTGACAGAAAAGCCTCTGGGGTATATGTGGGAATGCCCGGATTATTTTGTGCTGGACGGCGTATCGGTTCTGACCTTTTCTCCTCAGGGCGTTCCGGCAGACGGCTTTCGGTTTCAGAATATTTATCAGAGTGGTTATTGTGTGCTGCACGGTGATATTGGCGGCGATTATACCTTGTCTGAATTCCGGGAACTGGATGCCGGATTTGATTTTTATGCACCCCAGACCTATCAGGATGAACAGGGCCGCCGGATTCTGATCGGATGGCTGGGCATGCCGGACAGCGACTATGGCTATGCAGAAAAGGCCTATGGATGGACACAGATGCAGACCATTCCCCGTGTGCTCTCTGTCCGGGACGGAGCGTTGTATCAGCAGCCGCTTCCGGAATTACAGGCGCTGCGCCGCAGTGCTTTTCGGATTCAGGTGGAGGAATCCTCGGAGATGCGCTGTGCACCAGCCTATGAAACGGATATTCGTGTGGAAGAGGGAGATCATCTGACACTCCGGTTTGGTACAGACGGTGTGCTGGAATGGAAGGACGGCATGGTGACGCTTTCCTTTGGAGAAAGCGGCCTTGGCAGAACCAGTCGGACAGTACCATTGGAACAGCTGAAACGAATCCAGCTGTTTTGTGACACCTCTTCCATTGAGATTTTCCTCAATGACGGTGCCGCGGTGTTTACCTCCCGTTTTTATGCAGATCCGGTCGCTTCTGTTTTTTCAGTGGCGGTGCAAAAAGCAGAATTTATCATGTGGGAATTACAGCCAATTTCGATTCGAAAGGAGAACTTGTTATGAAAAAGATACTGGCGTTAGGAGAAGCGCTGATCGACTTTATTCCGGCGCAGCGGGACTGCCTGCTCAAGGAAGTAGAACAATTTACACGTGTCTGCGGAGGCGCACCGGCCAATGTTGCGGCAGTCGCTGCAAAGCTGGGCGGAAACAGCAGCCTGATCACACAACTGGGACAGGATGCATTCGGAGACTATATTGTAGATACACTGCGGGATGCAGGCGTGGACACTTCCTGTATCTGTCGGACAGAGCAGGCCAATACTGCCCTTGCCTTTGTTTCCCTGAAGGCGGACGGAAACCGGGACTTTTCCTTTTACCGAAAGCCCAGCGCGGACATGCTGCTGAATCAGAGCCAGCTGCGCGCAGAGTGGTTTGAGGATGCCGGAATTCTGCATTTCGGCTCTGTTTCCTTAATTGATGCGCCCATTCAGATGACGCATCGGCGCGCCATTGCAATGGCACAGGAAAGAGGTGCACTGATCAGCTTTGATCCGAATATCCGCCTGCCGCTCTGGAAGAGTGAAGATGCCTGCCGCAGCCGTGTTCGGGAATTTTTGCCGTGTGCAGATATCGTAAAGCTTTCAGATGAGGAGCTGGAATTTGTCACCGGAAAGACAGAGATTGCACAGGCGGCAGAGGAACTGTTTTCTGGCAGCTGCCGCGTGATTCTGTATTCCATGGGGAAGAAGGGGGCAATGCTTCTGACACCTGAAGGAAGCTGGACTGCGGAAAATCTGGATGTTCCGGTAAAGGACACTACCGGCGCAGGAGATGCCATTATGGGTGCGCTGCTGTACTGTCTGGCACAGCAGAATCTGACACGGGACAAGCTTGCCGAGGTAACCGGACAGCAGTGGCAGGCGTGGCTGGAATTTGCAGTGTATTACGCCAACTATAGTGTTATGGGAAGCGGTGCAATCGGCTCATACCCGGATTATGATACCTTTATTTCCTGGAAAGAAGCCATGCAGCGGAAAGGATGAGACAAAATGGGCATGTTTGATTTTTTGAAAAAAGAAAAGGCAGCTGCCGCGCCGGCAGAAGTTCCGTCCAACACCCTGCTTGCCATACAGGACGGAGAAATCCTGCCGGTGGAAAAGGTGCCGGATCCGGTATTTGCCAGAAAGGTGCTGGGAGATGGCTATGCTGTTAATCCGGTAAGCGGAAAGGTGCTTGCACCGGCTTCCGGAACCATTATTGATATTCAGGACACCCTGCATGCCTATGGCATTGAAACCGAGGACGGTCTGGAACTGGTGGTGCACATCGGCATTGATACTGTTGAGTTGAAAGGGGAAGGCTTTAAAACCAAGCATAAGGTGGGAGACAAAATCCGTGCCGGAGAACTTCTGGCTACAGTTGACCTAAACTTGCTGGAACGAAAGAACGTCCCTAAGTATACCATGGTGATTATCACCAACATGGAAGAGATTGATCACATCACGCTGGTGTCCGGAACGGCAAAGGCTGGCACACCGGCACTGACTTATGAGAAAAAGTGAGATGCTTTTTTAGGCATACAAAAAACCGGAATGTCCGTTTGAAGAGGGCATTCCGGTTTTTTAAAATGGGAGAGAATCTCACAGGATAAAACAGATCAGGCCGCTGCATCCTTCGTTGATGATGCGCTGTAATGTTTCCTGTAGCTTTAGTCTGGCATCCATAGGCATTTTGGAGAGCTTGCTGTGAAGCCCTTCTCCTACCAGCTCGTGAAGTGATTTTCCGAAAATGTTGGAAGACCAGATCTTGGTGGGATCTTCTTCAAAGCCCTCCAGCAAGTACATGACAAGCTCTTCGCTCTGCCGCTCTGTACCGACAATGGGGCTGACAGTGGTGCGGATATCGGCGCGCATCATATGGATCGAGGGGGCAGAGGCACGGAGACGCACGCCATAGCGGCCGCCCTGCTTGATGATCTCCGGTTCTTCCAGTGTCATCTCCTCCTGCTCCGGCATAACAATGCCGTAACCGGTGGCTTCCACTTCTCGGAGCGCCGGCTCGATTTTTGCGTATTCCTTCTGAATCCGGCTGAGTTTTGTGAGAATGGGGAGCAGATCATTTTCCCCCTGGATTTCCAGACCAGTGGCTTCTCCCAGAATCCGATAGAACAAAGTCTGATCCAGGGAAACATCGACACAGACGCTTCCGGTGCCCATATTCATTTCCCGGATAGAAGCCTTAGTGACATAGGGGCAGGTGCAGACGGCATCTGCAAAGGTCTCCGCATCCTTGATGGTATGGATTTCAGAGGCTGCCTGACGAATGCAGGAGAATACGGATTCCCGGAGCCAGTGGTCTTTTTCCAGCTCTGTAATCCAGTGCGGCATGCAGACATTGATTTCCCGTACCGGGAACGTGCGCAGCAATTCGGTCAGAATGGTGCGGATGTCGGATTCGTCCAGATCCGGGCAGCTGACGGGAATTACCGGTGCGCCGTACTCTTCGGAGAGACGCTCTGCCAGTTCCCTGGCGGCCGGCTGGTGGGGATCCAGACAGTTCAGCAGAACGGCAAAGGGTTTTCCCAGTTCCTGCAATTCGGCAATGACGCGTTGCTCGCAGGCGGCATATTCTGCACGGGGAAGATCTGTGATGCTGCCGTCTGTGGTCACAACCAGGCCGATGGTGGAGTGCTCTGCAATGACCTTGCGCGTGCCTACCTCTGCCGCCATGTTAAACGGCACCTCCTGTTCAAACCAGGGGGTATGTACCATACGGGGCTGGTCGTTTTCGATGTATCCCAGGGCGCTGGGGACAATGTAGCCTACGCAGTCAATCATGCGCACCCGCATTTTAGCGCTTTCTCCCAGGGTGAGTTCTACGGCTTCCTCCGGGATGAACTTCGGCTCTGTGGTCATAATGGTTTTTCCGCCGGCGGACTGGGGCAGTTCATCTATGGCGCGCTCTCGTCTGGCTTCGCTCTGAATGTTCGGAATCACCAGCTGTTCCATAAACCGTTTGATAAACGTGGATTTTCCGGAACGAACCGGGCCGACCACGCCTACATAAATATCACCGTTTGTGCGCCGTGCAATATCCGCGTAAATTTCGTTTGCCATGCACAGGTACCTCCTCTTAGTGTACAATGGGGATAAAGAGCATGCCTGGTGTGGTGAGCTGTTCATCCGAAAGGTCATTTTCTTCCATAATTGCATTGACGCTGGTGTGACAGCGCTTTGCGATATCCCAGACATGTTCGTGTTCCACTCCATAGTACAGCTTCAGCGCATAGTCTCCGTCCCGGATCAATTTGTTTTCTCCGTCTACCGTAAGATCAGACAGGCACACATGCCGGGAAGACGGGCAGAGAACGCCCTGGAGCAGCAGGGATGCCTTCATGGAAACTGTACCGTCTGAAGCCAGGTGATAGGTGCAGTCCGTTGGCTCTACCTGTGCCTGCAAAACTGCATTGTCCAGCGGAATTTCAGAATCTGTGTAAACCTCAAAGGCCTCTTCCTTTTCCAGAAGCATAGGACAGCCTTCGCTGTCTCCGGCCAGCAGGCTGCAGCAGAGCATGCCGGAAACACGGATTCGGTTGGTGTCTGCCAGCAGCTGCATGTTGACATTGCGCACCTGGCAGCGAAGGTCATAGATGCAGGAAGGCGCATTGTCGCCGGGCAGAAGGGAAGCGCTGCACTGCATCGTAGCCTGAATGGGCTTTGGCACCATATCAATTTGCAGCGGAACCGTACTTTGTTCACAAGGATACATGGTGGAAAATGCATCTGTTACCAGCTGGGCAGAAGCGGTCTTTACAGCGGTGCAGTTCAGGCGCAACTCCAGCTCGCATTGAATCTGGTCGGCGGCACTGTTTTTTCCGTTACAGGGCTTGAGATCGCATCGGATCACCTGTACCTCGGCATTTCCCTGATAGCTTTCATCAATTTGTTCCATATCGATAATCTGGCTGTACGGCAGTGTAAACTGCATCTGTTCTATGCCGTTTTCCTCCGGAGACTTTTCCCAGGTGTAGAGCAGGTGCACCTGGGCTTCGCCCTTTACAATAAGCTTTCCGGCCAGAATGGAATGCTCCTGGTGCTCCAGCCGGACATCACTGCGGAGAATGGTTTTCACAGAGGGCTTTGACTGTCCCAGTTCGATTTCCTCGTTTAAGATCACATTTTTTGCGGCGTGGCGCTTTTGTGCGGCATATTCTACCGGTATTTTTCGCAGCTGTACATGCATGCCAAAAACGTCCTGAATGACCTCCTGCTTTTTCTCTCCGGCAACACGAATCTGAACGGATACTGCGCCGCGCACTTCCAGACGGCGTGGACTGATGGCGCGGCAGTTGGCATAAGTAGTCTTGGGGCGGAGCAGGACAGAGGGTGCCTCTGCCGGCCGCGGCAGTTCAATGTTCCGGGAAAATGTCATCTGCTGACTGATGCACTGCAAAAGCTTGCTGCCGGAACCGCAGTACAAAACCCGGATATCCGTACGCATCTCATAGGTGATGCGGTCGGTTCCCATGGCATAGCCTAAAATGACCGGCTGTATTTCACACCCGATAATCCGGAAGATATCCGGGTCATAGTCCGGCAGCACATAATCCAGCTCTACACTTTGCTCCTGCATATCGTCCAATAGAATTTCTGTCACAGGGATGGTTTCCCGATTGATTTTCAGATCCATATGGAACTCCTCCTTTTTCGCCGTCCGGCGGCGTTCATTTGCTTTATCCTATGCAGACAAGCGAAACGATAGACCAAAAGCCGGGGAGAATTCCTGCATGCCGGAATACAGTTTGCTTTTTTAAAAAGAATGTGCTATAATAAGCTGTATCAGAGCGTGTTTCCAGGAAGGATGTACTTGCGGAAACAGGTTTATATCAACTGCCGGATTGGCAGATCAGGAGGAATCAGAGCATGGTGCTTGCGATTGATATTGGAAATACAAATGTGGTAATCGGCTGTTTTCAGCAGGAACGGATTTTGTTTGTGGAACGGGTTTCGACCAATCAGAATGCAACGCCGCTGGAGCTTGCCATCTGGATTAAGACGATTCTGGAAATTTATGAAATCCGCACTGCGGAAATAGAGGGCAGCATTATTTCTTCCGTTGTCCCTTCTCTGAACCATGCCATGCGGAAAGCAGTGGATAAAATCGCCCACTGTCCGGTGATTACTGTAGGCCCCGGCGTGAAAACCGGATTGCAGATTGCCATAGACAACCCGGCGCAGCTTGGGAGTGACCGCGTAGCAGACGCAGTGGCAGCGCTGCATGAGTACCGGCCGCCCATTGTGATTATTGATATGGGCACGGCTACAACGCTGTCGGTCATTGATGCCAACCGGCGGCATATCGGGGGCGTGATTGCACCAGGTGTGGGGATTTCGTTGAATGCTCTCACGGAGAAAACGGCACAGCTTCCGAAAATTTCCCTGGAACCGCCGAAAAAATGCATTGGCAGCAATACGGTTTCCTGCATGAAGAGCGGAATTCTATACGGTGCAGCTGGCTGTATTGACGGGCTTCTGGATCGGATTACAGAAGAACTGGGAGAAACGCCGACCTATGTTGCTACCGGCGGCCTGTCGGAGTCTATCATTCCCCATTGCCGCCACAAGATTCAGCTGGACAATATGCTGCTGCTGAAGGGCTTGCAATTGATCTATCAGAAAAATATGGGCGGCGAAGATGCGTAAGCGCAGACAGCATAGAAAAAATACTGGACAAAATTTGACGCATATGCTATAATAAAAACGGTATTTTTCAAGACCTTTTTCGCAGAACAAATCTGCGGAGCGGTTTTTTGCATGGGCTTGGCAGCTTGAGAAGCTGTTTTCACAAGAAAACCAAACCCGGCGATGAGAGGACAGGATTTATTTTAACACCCGGCTTTTTAAAGACAGTGAAAGCGCCGGGAAAGATCAGGAGGCTTATCTGATGAAGTATCTGGTAGTATTGTGTGATGGTATGGCGGATTATCCGGTTGCAGAGCTGGGCGGAAAGACCCCTCTGGAAGCGGCAGATACCCCGAATATGGATGCACTGGCAAAAAAAGCAACTGTCGGTCTGGTAAAGACTGTACAGGACGGCATGAAGCCGGGCAGCGATGTGGCAAACCTTTCTGTGCTGGGATATGATCCCATGCAGTATTATACCGGCCGTTCTCCTCTGGAGGCAGGCAGCATCGGCATTGATATGAAACCGACAGACGTTTCGCTTCGCTGCAATCTGGTTACTCTCAGCGATGAGCCGAACTATGAAGACCGCACGATTCTGGATTACTGTGCAGACGATATTTCCACAGAAGAAGCGCGGATTCTCATTCAGGCTGTACAGGAAGCACTGGGGAATGACACGTTCCATTTTTATGCCGGCGTGGCATACCGCCACTGCCTGATCTGGGATCACGGCACCACCGACCTGGGCGGACTGACACCGCCTCATGATATCACCGGAAAGCCGATCCGGGAATATCTGCCTCTGTGCCACAGCCAGAATGCAGCACCGCTGTATGACCTGATGGTGCGCTCCTATGAGATTCTGAAAGATCACCCGGTAAACCAGGAACGGGTACGCCGCGGAAAGCGCCCGGCCAACAGTATCTGGCTCTGGGGCGAAGGCGTACGGGCAAACCTGGATCCGTTCTATGAGAAGTACGGCCTGCACGGTTCTATGATCTCCGCAGTGGATCTGCTGAAGGGCATCGGAAAATTCTCCGGCATGAAGGTGGTAGAAGTAGAAGGCGCAACCGGCTATATCGACACCAACTTCGAAGGAAAGGCAGCAGCTGCCATTCAGGAATTCCGGGACGGACAGGATTTTGTCTATGTGCACGTAGAAGCACCGGACGAATGTGGCCATCGTGCCGAAGTGCAGAACAAGGCCAAGGCGATTTCCCTGATTGACCATAAGATTCTGGGGCCGGTGATAGAAGAACTGAAACGGATGGGTGATTTTAAGGTACTGGTCATGCCGGATCATGCAACACCTTTGTCTCTGAAAACCCATACCAATGACCCGATTCCGTTCCTTATCTATGACAGCCGGAACCCGAAGAACGGCCCGGATACCTTCAGCGAAGCTACTGCAAAGGAAACCGGTCTCTATGTGGACGAAGGCTTCCGCATGATGAAGGATTTTGCAGCAAAATAAAAGAAAAAGGATTGACAGAAGAGACGTGATGAAACAATATTTTCGCTTATACCGCTGGGTGCTGCTGAGTCTGGCGGTGACAATTGCCATTCTGGCTGTTGCGGCTGGATATACAGTGGGAATTGTCAGTCAAAATTCGGTAATTGCGCAGATTGACATGAATATCGGCTCTATAGAGGCCTATCTGGAAAAAAACAAGGACAGCTCCGCAATGCTGACAGAGGAGTTTAAGGAAGAATATGCCGCAAAAACCAGAACCATTGCCATGATTCTGGATCAGGACAGTTCCTTTATTACCGATGACCGGACGCTGGAAGAGCTGCGCGTAACAGTCAATGCAGACCGCATCAGCGTTGCAGATACCAACGGGAGTGTTGTGGCAAGTACAGACCCTTCCGGAGAGGGCACTAAGATTCGCAGTGAGTTTACGCCGCACTTGTCGGAAAAGGTGTACACCGATGTCTTGTTCCTGCTGGAAAGCGATACGCCGACTATTATTGCCGCTTCTACGCTGAACGGCGGTCACGGCATGATTCAGATTACATTCCCGGCAGATAATGTGGTTTCTCTGCTAAAGGAGGCCGATCTCGCCAATCTAGCGGTAGACAGACCACTGTATTCCTACGGCACTACCTCTATTCTGGATGCAGATACGTTAAAGTATGTCAGCTGCACGGACACCGCGCGAATCGGAAAGACAGCTTCCTTTGAAAAATCCAGCTTGAAAAAGAAAAAAGGTAATTTCGATATTACCGATGCAGACGGTAATCAGGAAATGGTACACTATCAGACCTCCGGAGATTATGTAATTCTGGCAACTGTTCCGTATCATGACATCAATCATATGCGGAATGTGGTAATTGGCTGGATTGTCTGCGGTGGCGCAGGCATGCTGACAGTGACAGCGCTTTCTCTGCGCATGGTATTCCTGCGGAGGGAAAAGTCCAAAAAGTAGAAAATCATTTGTAATGCACAAAAGCTGCCTGACTCTTTTCACGGAGTCAGACAGCTTTTTCTGTATTGTAAATTTTATGGAAGCATGTCTTAGTTCATTACCACGGCATTTCCCAGAAGCTTGAATTCCCGGCATGTCTTGCACAGATCGTTCAGGAATGCGGCAATGCTTCTGTCCCGGAGATTTCCCTTGAAATCAATATGAAAGACAACATCGAAGCTGCCGTCCTGAATGGGGCGGCTTTCGATTTTGGTCATATCCAGGCCGTACAGGAAAAACTTGTTCAGAATCCGGCTCAGGCTGCCTGGTTCATTGGAAATTGTCAGCATAACGGAAATGACGGATGCCTGCTCAGATACCTGCATATCTTTGGTAATGCAGATGAACTGGGTGAAGTTCGGCACCACGTTGGAAATCCGGGAAGCCAGAATGTTCAGGCCGTTCAGGTGGGCGCATTCTTCCGAACAGATTGCTGCAATGGTGTTGTCGCCGGATTCGCCTACCATTTTTGCAGCGGTGGCGGTGTTGCTGTAATCCCGGCGCACCAGTCCTCTGGCACTCAGGAAATCGCTGCACTGGGACAGTGCCTGGGGATGAGAGTACACAGCTGAAATCTCATCCGGCTCTGTGCCGGGGAGTGCAGCCAGACAGTGCGCTACTTCCACACGATTCATAGCGGTGATGAAAAAGCTGTATTTGCGCATCAGATCTACCGTCTGGGTGACCGTGCCGGAGGTGCTGTTGTAGATGGGGAGCACGCCGTACTCCAGCTCGCCGGATTCCACTGCGGCAAAGACCTGTTCAAATGTGGGATAAAACTGAACCGTTCTGCCGGGGAAAAATGCCTGGGCAGCAGTTTCGGAATTTGCCCCCTTGGTGCCCTGACAGCCGATGCGTACCGCGGTGTCCATCTGGGGCGTTTTCAGTTCCGGCTCCGGCTCTGCGGCGAGAAGCATTTTCTGCTGCAACTGGGAGCTGATGCTCATCATGTTGGCAAACATGGTGCGGGAAGCAGCACCCAGTCCCGAACTGGCATTTTGTTCTACCCGATCCAGCACCTGCTTTTCCCGGTCTGCCTGGAACACCTGCATGTGGTGCGCCTGCTTATATCGTGCTACATCCTGACACAGCAGCATCCGCTTTTCAAACAGCGTTTGCAGTTCTTTGTCCAGTTTGTCGATTTCGTTTCGAATTTCATTCAGTTCCATATGTAAGGGGTTCCTTTCCTTTTTTAAAGCTCGTCTTGATAAGAAAACCGAGTTTTTGCCGTGTGCACCGTTCTGTACAGAGAGACGGCGTACCGGAGCCTGCTTTCTGTCCGGTGCAGTCGGATTTTTTGGCATATCCTGAAAAACATGCCGGCCGCATGCAGCGGAAAAGAAAGAAAACAGACTCTGCCATACATCCTTTTCCATTATACACAATTTTTTTTCGAAAATCAAGATAAAAATTTGAATAGCTATTGAAAAGGAGAGTGGTTTTGTGCTATAATGAAATGTACGCATATTTGTACCGAGAGAAAAACCGGCGAAAGGAGACTGCACACATGCGGATTTTAGGAATTGATCCCGGCTATGCAATTGTGGGATTCGGCGTTGTGTCTTATCACGGCGTGGATTTTACCCCCCTGGAATACGGTGCAATCACCACGGAAGCAGGCACCCGGTTTGCCGCAAGACTAACGGCAATCTATGATGACCTGGACTTTCTTTTAAAGCGGTTTTCTCCGGATTGTATTGCGATTGAGCGTCTTTATTTTACATCAAACCAAAAAACGGTGATTGATGTTGCACAGGCGCGCGGCGTGATTGTACTCTGTGCGGAACAGCACGGCATTCCGCTGTACGAATATACGCCGCTTCAGGTGAAGCAGGCCGTTGTAGGATACGGAAAGGCAGAAAAGCGGCAGGTAATGGACATGACGCGCCGCATCCTGAAACTGGCACAGATTCCAAAGCCGGATGATGCCGCAGATGCACTGGCGCTCGCCATTTGTCACGGACACTGTGCAACCGGCATTCAGTTACAGGAACGCAGAATCAGAACAGGAGATACGGTATGATCTATAGTGTGCACGGAAAATTGATTGCAAAGGAACCGTCTATGGCTGTAGTGGAATGCGGCGGCGTTGGATATGGCTGCCGTACCACATTTACTACCCTGGGACAGCTGGGGGCGATCGGAGAAACCGTGTTTCTCTATACAGTGTTCTCTGTCCGGGAGGATGCCGCAGAGCTGTTTGGTTTTGCCACACAGCAGGAATTACAGTGCTTTCAGCTGCTGACCTCGGTGTCCGGTGTCGGCCCGAAAGCGGCGCTGACCATTTTGTCAGATCTCACACCGGATCGGTTTCTGCTGACTGTGGCCTCCGGAGACAGCAAGACGCTGACACGCTCCAAGGGAATCGGCGCAAAGTCTGCCCAGCGGATTGTAATGGAACTCAAGGACAAAATTGCCGGAGAATCCATCGGTCTTCTGGCTGGTGCAGAGGTACAGTCTGCGGCAGCGGCATCCTCTGCCGGCGGCAATGTGGGTGAGGCGATTGAGGCACTGGTGACCCTGGGCTATACCCAGGGCGAGGTGGCGCCCATTGTGGCAAAGCTGGATCCGTCTCTGAGCGCTTCGGAACTGATCCGGCGGACACTCCAGGAATTCGGAAAGAAGCGCTCCTGATGATTGAAACAGAAATTTTATTTTGATTTGATATATAGAAATTATCCGGGTCTGCGCCCTGATTGATCAAGGGAAAAGCAGACGCTCAGGAAGGGAAGTGAACCCAAATGATTGAAACCAGTGATATGCAGTTTGAAGAACGCATGGTGACACCACGTGAGGTGGAAGAAGATCACGAAGCGGAGGTCACGCTGCGTCCACAGACACTGGTGGAATATATCGGCCAGGATAAGGTGAAGGAAAATCTGGCGGTATATATTGAGGCGGCAAAACGCCGGGGAGATCCACTGGATCATGTATTGCTCTACGGCCCTCCCGGTCTTGGCAAAACAACGCTGTCCTCGATTATTGCCCACGAAATGGGCGTTAATCTGCGTGTGACAACCGGCCCTGCCATTGAAAAGGCCGGCGATCTGGCTGCGATTCTCACCAATCTACAGCCGAATGATGTGCTGTTTATCGATGAAATCCATCGGCTGAACCGTCAGGTAGAGGAAATCCTGTACCCGGCGCTGGAGGATCATGCCATTGATATTATTATGGGAAAGGGGCCGTCTGCTCGCTCACTTCGTGTGGATTTAAATCCGTTTACACTGGTGGGTGCGACAACCAGAGCTGGCCAGCTTTCCAGTCCGCTGCGTGACCGCTTCGGCGTGATTCTGCGTCTGGAACTGTACACGACAGAGCAGCTGACCGATATTGTGCGCCGCAGCGCAATGCTGCTGAAAATTCCGTGCACCATTGACGGCGCAACGGAGATTGCGGGACGCGCACGGGGCACGCCCCGTATTGCAAACCGCTTGCTGAAACGTGTCCGGGACTTTGCGGATGTCATAGGCAACGGCGAAATTACTCAGGAGATTGCGCACATGGCGCTGGATCGTCTGGAGATTGACGAACTGGGGCTGGACAGCAATGACCGCCGGATGCTGGAAATGATCATCAAGGGCTACAGCGGCGGCCCGGTAGGGCTGGAAACCCTGGCCTCAGCACTGGGAGAAGAAACCGTCACGCTGGAAGATGTATGCGAGCCGTACCTCATGCAGCTGGGATTTCTGGCGAGAACGCCAAGAGGACGCTGTGCCACTGCACAGGCGTACCAGCATCTGGGCTATGCGCAGCCGGGTCAGGGTGACGGAATGGACGGACAGATGCGTTTTGAAGAAACAGAATAACGATAGATTGATATAAAAAAGAGCCGGCCGGAGAAGAAAACAGTATCCCGGAAAATACAGGCTCTTTATGACAGAAAGGATCTGGAAACAATGGGCAGATTATTTGGAACAGACGGCGCAAGAGGCGTTGCAATTACAGAACTGACATGCGAGATGGCAATGCAGATCGGCCGTGCAGCAGCACTGGTTTTGACAAAAGAGACAAAGCACCGCGCAAAAATTTTTATCGGAAAAGATACCCGGATTTCTTCGGATATTCTGGAAGCAGCACTCTGTGCCGGCATTTGTTCTGTCGGCGCTGAGGCGGTGAGACTGGGCGTTGTTCCCACACCGGCAGTGGCCTATCTGGTGCGGACACACGGTGCGGATGCCGGCGTTATGATTTCCGCTTCGCACAACAGCGTGGAATTCAACGGCATCAAGCTGTTCGCTGCTACCGGCTATAAGCTCCCGGATGCAACTGAGACAGAAATTGAAGCACTGATTCTGGATCATCCGGAACAGATCGTATTGCAGTCCGGCACGGATGTGGGGGCAATTACAGAATACGCTACTGCCAGAGAGGACTATATTTCCTACCTGGCCGGCTGTGTACAGACTGACTGCTCCGGCATGCGCGTTGCACTGGACTGCGCAAACGGCAGCTCCTCCGCCACCGCAGAAGAACTGTTTACACGTCTGGGGGCAGAGGTACATATGCTCAGTGCAGAGCCGGACGGCACAAACATCAACAAAAACTGCGGCTCCACCCATATGGAAAATCTGATGGAATATGTGAAAACCCACGACTGTGATCTGGGTCTGGCCTTTGACGGAGACGCAGACCGCTGTCTGGCAGTGGATGAAAACGGCTACCTGGTGGACGGCGACAAGATTATTGCCATCTGTGCACAGGCACTCCAAAAAGAAGGCAAGCTCAAGGGCAACACTGCGGTTGTCACAGTTATGACAAATCTGGGCTTCTTCCACTTTGCAAAGGCCAATGCCATTGCCACAAAGGCTACAAAGGTTGGCGACCGCTATGTGCTGGAAGAAATGCTCTCCGGCGGCTATAACATCGGCGGCGAACAGAGCGGCCACATCATTTTCCTGGATGAAGCAACCACTGGTGACGGTGAGCTGTCCGGCATTAAGCTGATGGAAATTCTCAAAAAGTCCGGCGGAAAAATGAGCACGCTTGCCAGTGTCATGGAAACATTCCCCCAGGTGCTGTACAATGTAACCATTCCGGCGGCAAAGAAGGGTCACTGGCAGGAGGATGCAGAAATCGCTGCACTGATTGCCTCCTATACCGAAGAACTGGGTGACAACGGCCGGATTCTGGTACGGGAAAGCGGCACAGAGCCTCTCATCCGCGTGATGGTAGAGGGAAAAGACGCCGCACAGATGGAAGCCGCAGCACAGGCAATTACAGCGCAGGTGCGCATATTTGCCCAAGCGTGAACAGGAAAAAGGAAAGCAAGAAGAGATAGGAGCACGCCAAATTGAGAATTGCAAATGGATGGAAACAATACCGTATTTTAGATACTTCAACACTGGAAAAGCTGGAGAGCTGGAACGGTGTTACTCTGGTGCGGCCGGATCCGCAGATTATCTGGAAAACGCCGAAGCAGCACAAGGGTTGGAAGCAGGCAGACGGTCACTACAGCCGTTCTTCCTCCGGCGGCGGCAGCTGGGCTTTTTCCCGAAAGCTGCCCACAGACTGGACAATGGCATATGAGCCGCTGGGGCTGACCTTTAAGATACAGCCCACCGGGTTTAAGCATACCGGATTATTTCCGGAGCAGGCCGTAAACTGGGACTGGATGTCCCGGCAGATCCAAAATGCAGGCAGACCGATTTCTGTACTGAACCTGTTTTCCTACACCGGCGGCGCAACACTTGCCTGTGCTGCGGCTGGCGCCTCTGTCTGTCACGTGGATGCCTCCAAGGGCATGGTGCAGTGGGCACGGGAAAATGCCGCGCTCTCCGGACTGACAGAAAAGCCGGTGCGGTGGATTGTAGATGACTGCGAAAAATTCGTGGCACGGGAAATCCGCCGTGGCAGAAAATATGACGCAGTGATTATGGATCCTCCCAGCTACGGCAGAGGTCCGGGGGGAGAGGTCTGGAAGCTGGAAGAGAATATCTATGATCTGGTGCAGCTCTGCGCCGGCGTGCTTTCCGAAAAGCCCTTGTTCTTCCTGCTGAACAGTTATACCACTGGTCTTTCTCCGGCTGTAATGGGCTATCTGCTGGGCAGTGTGTTAAAACCGCAGTTCGGCGGGGATGTTACCGCAGACGAAATCGGTTTGCCGGTGGAGCAGAGCGGCATGGTGCTGCCTTGTGGTTCTACGGCTATCTGGACTTCCGGAGAAATTGCCGGATAAACCTTGCGTTACAGGAAATGCATGCATACAGGCGCGAAGACCCACAGGAGGCGATTATCCTATGAAAACCAAATTACAGGCAGAAGACCTCTCATTTCATTATACAGATGAAGAGGGAAAGGCGGCTTCTCATGAAATTTTTGCGCACCTCAATCTGACCATAGAGCCTGGCACTTTTGTGGCAATTCTGGGACACAACGGCTGCGGAAAATCCACGCTGGCAAAGCATATGAACGCCATTGTGCTGCCCACCGGCGGCCGGATGCTGGTGGCAGATATGGACACCCGGGAGGAAGAAAAACTCTATGACATCCGGCAGCGCGTGGGAATGGTATTTCAGAATCCGGATAACCAGATTGTCGCCACGATTGTGGAAGAGGATGTGGCCTTTGGCCCGGAAAACTTAGGTGTGCCGCCGGAAGAAATCCGGGCGCGCGTAGATGAAGCGCTAAAGGCAGTCGGCATGTACGAATACCGGATGCATGCCCCCAGTCAGCTTTCCGGCGGCCAGAAACAGCGTGTGGCAATTGCCGGCATTATCGCCATGCGGCCGTCCTGCATCGTACTGGACGAGCCTACCGCTATGCTGGATCCCAAGGGACGGCGTGAGGTCATTGAAACCATCCGAAAGCTGAACCAGGACTATGGCATTACGATTCTTCTGATCACGCACTATATGGACGAGGCGGCGCAGGCAGACCGGGTGCTGGTGATGGATGCCGGAAAAATCCTGCTGGATGATACGCCGGAGGAGGTCTTTTCTCACGTGGACGAAATGAAGGCGGTGGGACTGGACGTTCCTCAGGTGACAGAACTGGTGGACGAACTGCGAAAGTGCGGGATGCAACTGGATCCCCATATTATTACCGAAGAAGCATGTGCAGAGGCGCTGATGCAGCTGCTGTAAAAAGAATGAGGTGGACATTTGGCTGCAATTGAACTAGAGGGCGTAACATATCGTTACGGGATAGGAACACCGTTTGAAAAAACTGCGGTGGATCATGTAAATCTGAAGATTGAACGGGGCGAATTTCTGGGGATTATCGGGCATACGGGATCCGGAAAGTCCACGCTGATTCAGCATCTCAACGGTTTGTTAAAGCCAACGGAAGGCACTGTCAGACTGGACGGAACAGATATCTGGGCAGACCCGAAAAATATGCGGCAGGTGCGGTTTCAGGTGGGACTGGTATTTCAGTATCCGGAGTATCAGATCTTTGAGGAAACTGTAGAAAAGGATATCGCATTCGGCCCACGGAACATGGGGCTTTCGGAAGCAGAGGTAACAGAAAGAGTCCGGGAAACCGCAGAGATCATCGGCCTTTCTCCGGAGCTTTTGGGGCGTTCTCCGTTTCTGCTGTCCGGCGGACAAAAGCGCCGGGTGGCAATTGCCGGGGTCATGGCCATGCGTCCGAAGGTGCTCATTCTGGATGAACCCACTGCCGGACTGGATCCAAAGGGACGGGAGGAAATCCTCTCGGAGATCAAGCGGTTTCAGGACCACACGGGAAGCACGATTCTGCTGGTTTCCCACAGCATGGAGGATATTGCCCGTCATGCCAAGCGAATTCTGGTGATGAATGCCGGCAGGGCATTCTGCTGTGATACGGTGGCAAAGGTGTTCAGCCGGTCGGCGGAATTGCAGCAGATCGGCCTGGCCGTGCCACAGGTGACACGCGTGTGCGATATGCTCCGGGAAAAGGGGCTGCCGTTGTCGCCGGATATCTACACCATTGCGCAGGCAAAGGAGCAGATTCTCACACTGTATCGGAGAAAGGGGGCACAGGAAACATGCTGAAGGATATTACCATCGGGCAGTATTTTCCCGGCAACAGTGTTATTCACCGGATGGACCCCCGGTTCAAGATTGTGATGACGCTGCTGTTTATTGTCATGCTTTTCCTGGGACAGCATCTGTACTCCCTGCTCTTCGGGCTGGTGCTCTGTGCCGTGGGATGGATTTGCTCCCGGATTCCCTTTCGCCTCATCTGGAAGAGTATCCGGGTACTGCTGCCGGTTTTGCTGATAACAGCGGTGCTGGACTTGTTTTTTGTGGATGACGGCAAGGTCTATTTCCACTGGCATTTTTTGAAGATTACGGAGACCGGCGTAGTTACAGCGGTTTTGATGGTGGCGCGGATTATCATACTTTTGGTGGGATCTTCGTTGCTGACTTATACTACTTCTCCCATAGCGCTGACAGATGCCATTGAGCGTCTGCTGTCACCGCTGAAAAAAATTCACGTACCGGTGCATGCCTTTGCCATGATGATGACCATTGCCCTGCGGTTTATTCCTACGCTGCTGGAAGAGACAGACAAGATTATGACTGCGCAGAAGGCCAGAGGCGCCAGCTTTAGCGAAGGAAACCTGATGCAGCGCGCCAAGGCGCTGGTGCCGGTTTTAGTGCCGTTGTTTGTCTCGGCATTCCGCCGGGCAGAGGAACTGGCCACGGCAATGGAATGCCGCTGCTATCGGGGCGAAGCCGGCAGAACCAAAATGCGTCAGCTCCACGCGGCTGGAAGAGACTATATTGCCATGACAGTGACGCTGCTCTTTCTGACCGGTGCAGTTGCAGTGAAGGTGATCTGGCACTGAGGAAGGGCTTTGGAACGCTGCCCTGTTCCTTCGCATCCGGGCATGAAACAGGACTGCGCAGAAAAGGAGAGACAGACGGTATGACTGGACTTCAAAATACAGAAATACAACCGAATTTGCAGAAGCCGCACCGGAAACAGCCGGTCTGGTTTCTGCTGCTTTCCTTTTTGTTCCCCATGCTGTTTCTCAGCGCCGGATTCGCAATGCAGCATGTCTATCCGCTGGGTGACCGCCAGATTCTGGTGGTGGATTTCTGGCACCAGTATTACCCGTTTCTCCGGCTGCTCCATGAAAAATTGCAGCACGGCGGTTCACTGCTCTACACCTGGAACTCCGGGATGGGGTCTGACTTTGTGTCCATGGCGGCCTGTTATGCGGCAAGTCCGCTGAATATGCTGACAGTTCTGGTGCCGGATGCATGGCTGCGGGAGGCGGTGACAGTGCTGCTTTTGCTGAAGGTCGGGTGCGCCGGCCTGTTTTTTGCCCTGTTCCTGAAGGGGACGTTTCACCGCAATGACTTTTCCCTGTGCGTGTTCTCTGTTTGCTATGCCCTGTGCAGCTATATGCTGGGCTATTACTGGAATATCATCTGGCTGGATACGGTGGCGCTGCTGCCGCTGGTGATACTGGGGCTGGTACGGCTGGTGCGGGACGGAAAATGCCGGCTGTACGGAATCGCCCTGGGACTTTCTCTGTTTTCTAACTTCTATATCGGACTGTTCACCTGTATTTTCGTGTGCCTGGTGTTTCCGTACCTGTGTGTGCTGTTTCTCCGGCCGCGTCAGGTGCCGGGGAGAATTCTGGCAATGGGGGTGTATTCGCTGCTGGGCGGCATGCTGGCGGCCTGTGTGCTGCTGCCGGCTTATTTTGCATTGCAGCTGACCTACAGCGTCCGAAATGTATTTCCGTCCCATGTGGAGTTCTATGAAAACTGGCGCGTGCTGCTTTCTAATCTGCTCAGCTTTCATGCGCCGACTGCCAAGGATGGCCTGCCGAATCTGGCCTGTGGTCTTTTGAGCCTGGTGATGCTGGGGCCGTTTCTGCGCTCACTTCGCATCCGGATTCGGGAAAAGGTGCTGGCGGTACTGCTGCTCGGCTTTCTGCTGATCAGCTGCAACTGCAACGTGCTCAATTATCTCTGGCACGGGATGCACTTTCCCAATATGCTGCCGTTTCGGTTTTCGTTTTTGTTTTCCTTTGTGCTGCTGACCGTGGGGTACCGGGGCTTTTGGCTCCTGCTGGAGGAACAGCTCCGGGGCTGGGATGTGCTGGTGGCGCTGGCGGTAAGTGCAGCTTTTTTTGGCCTTTCCTATGGGGTGCAGGAAAATCACGCGGTGTTTTACAGTGCGGCTGTTATGCTGCTGTATGTGTTTCTGCTGGCGCTCTATCTGGGAAAAATTTTCGGAAAACGACTCTTTTATTTCGGACTGTCTATTGTGATGGTGTTTGAGCTCTTTGAAAATGTGCGGATGGGAACGGAACTGGTTTCCACCTCTGACCACACTACATATCCGGCCGGGAACGGAGCCGTGCAGCAGCTTCTGGATGAAGCGGCACAGCAGGATTCCACACTGTTCTACCGCACGGAGATGAATACCTGGTACTCGCTGAACGATCCGGCACTGTATGGCTACGCCGGATTATCTCAGTTTTCTTCAATGGCCAATGTACAGGTCAGCAAATGGATGCGTGCCCTGGGACTTCCGGCCTCGGAGGCCGGAAACCGGTACTATTACGCTGGCGGAACACCGGTTACCAACATGTTCACCGGAATCCGGTATCAGATTTTTCGCAGCGGCACAGCAGCAGATGTGCGGTCGTGGGAGCTCCTCTCCACAGAAGGAGGAAGCAGTCTGTACCGCAATACCTATGATCTTCCGCTGGGATTCTGGACGGAAGCGGCGCTTTTGGATTACAATTGCCTCCCGGATGCCAATCCCTTTGAAAATCAAAACACCCTGTTCCGGCTGGCCACAGGCGTGGAGACACCCTTGTTTACCGCTGTACGGCCGTCTGTGGGTGATAGCGATGGCGCGGAGATTACCTACAGCGGAAACAGTCTCTTTTCCTATACGCTGGATGCCGGGGCAGAAACGCATTCCATGCAGCTGATCTATACTGTGCCGGAGGGAGCGTCGTTGTACGGTTATCTCTCGGCGGCGAATGCGTCCTCTTTTTCCGTGCTGCGTGATGGAGAACGCATGGCGGATTACGGCGCTTCCAAACAGCCGTACCTGTTTCCTATGGGGGATTTTGCAGCCGGGGAGACAGTAGCTCTTTCTGTTGCGCTGCAAAGTGAGAGCCTGAGTGGTATGGTGCGTTGTGATATGTACGTTCTGAACCGACAGGCGCTGGAGAAAGGCTATGCCAGACTACAGTCCGGTGCTGTGACGCTGACGCAGTTCCGGGATACGGCAGTGACCGGAACCATGACTGCCGCCGCAGATGGTCTGTGCTACTTTTCCATTCCCTATGAGGACGGATGGAAGGCAGAGATAGACGGAAATGCGGTGGAAATTCAGCCGGTAGGGGATGCCATGACCGCAGTGTCTGTGACAAAGGGCAGTCATACCATTACGCTGACTTATTGCCCCAAAGGATGGAAACTGGGGTGCAGCCTTACAGTAGGTGGCATTGGCATTCTGCTGTGTCTGTTTCTGCTGGAACGCAGACGGAAAAGGCCGTTTTTATCTCCAGCAGAAACCCAAAGGAAAAAACAGCCGAAAAGGATGACATCGGAGGAAATATATGAGAAATCTCAAAGTAATGATGGCATTTCGGGGGACGCGGTATCACGGATTTCAGCGTCAGCCCAATGCAGTGACAGTGCAGCAGATCGTGGAGGAAGCCCTTTCTCAGCTGCTCAATGAGCCGGTGACGATCTACGGCTGTTCCCGGACAGATACCGGCGTGCATGCCCAGCAGTTCTGCTTTTCCATGCAGACGGAGAAACAGCTTCCTGCCCGGAACTTTATCCGGGGGGCCTGCGGCTATCTTCCGGAGGATATTTCCATCCTTTCAGTGGAAGATGTGCCGCCGGACTTTCATGCGCGGTACAGCTGTCAGGCAAAACAGTACATGTACCGGATTCATAATAGCGAGAGCAAAAATCCCTTTACGACGGATCTGGAACTGCTGTACCGCAGAAAAATGGACATTCCGCTGTTACAGGAAGCCGCATCGCATTTTGTGGGGACACATGACTTTGCAGCGCTTTGTACAAACTGCACAGAAAAGCAGAATACCATTCGTACAATTCATAGTATAAGTATAGAAAAACAGGGAGACACCGTTCTGATACTTGTCAAAGGAAATGGATTTTTGTATAATATGGTTAGGATTCTTGTGGGAACGCTGCTCAGTGTAAATGAGGGGCGGATTCCGGTTTCGGAACTGGATGCGCTGCTAGAATCCCGGAACCGTCTGAAGGCCGGCATTACAGCACAGGCACACGGCCTGTCGCTGTATCGGGTGTTTTATGAGGATGCACCGTCCGGTGCATCCATCGACCTCTCCTGAAAGGGCTGAGGAAATTTGGTGCAGATTCCCGGCGCAGGAAATCGGCGCCCTTGCACCAAAAGGAGAAAGAAGAGTAATGATGAGTCATGATACGGACGATATGATTGAAAAGCGGAAGCGGCGGCATAAGCTGCGCACACTCCGCAATTTGCTGATATTCCTGCTGATTGCCGGATTCTGCGGCTATCTCTATGTACAGCGGGACATGTGGATTCCGAAGCTGGAGGGAATCGGGAGCCGCTATGATTCTGTCACACAAAATGACGGCACACTGGCAGAGGGAAACTTTCCGCTGACCATTTCCGGAAGCACTGGCTATGAGGCACAGCTGGTAGATGATACACTGTTTCTGCTTCATGATGCCTATCTGGATCTTTATTCACTCCACGGAGATTCCAGAGACAAGCGCCAGCACACCTTTCAGGATGCTGCACTCCTTTCCAACGGGAAATATGCGCTGCTGTATGAGCGCGGCGGCACTTCCTTCCGGCTGGATTCGAAAAGCAAAAATGTCTATAGCAAAACGGTGGACAATGATATTATTACAGCCGCAGTCAGCACAAACGGCAATGCTGCACTGGTGACGGAATCAGATGCTTATACCTGTGTGATCAATATTTATGACAATACGGGAAAGCGCATCTATCAGCGAAACTGTGTGGAACGTGTCACAGATGTGGTCTTTCATGCAGACGGAAACGGCTGCTGCTTTACCTCAATGGATGCAGACGGCGGCAAAATTCAGAGTACCACCACCAGCATTCTGTTTGATCAGGTAGACACCCAGTGGACTTCGCTGCCGCTGGAAACCTTTGTGGTAAAGTCTGGTATTGCCTCGGACGGAAAACTGTGTCTGATCGGCAACACTGCCTGTACCTATTACAGCGCTTCCGGAGAGGTGCTGGGTACTTATAACTATAATGGAACGCTGGTGCAGGCAGACTGGGAGGACGGAAGAACTGCACTGGTCATCCAGGATGATCAGAAGCGGCAGACCTCGCTGATTCTGCTGGATCAGTCCACCAGCAATCCAAAGGTGGTTTCTGTGGACGATACCGCTTCTTGTGTGCGTGTGGCAGACGGAGATGCAGTGGTGATGACCCAGGGGAATATCACTTCCTACGATTTTTCAGGAAGTCCGGTGGCAACTGTAGAACTGGACGGTGCTTATTCGTCCTTCCTCAAGCAAAACGGGTATGTGTTCCTGCTGGGCTATCACCAGATCGACCGTGTGGATTTTAAGGAGTAGCTCCCATGGAAAAATGGATGAGCCAGACCTTCTGGCTGTATGATCTGACTGTGCTGGCAATTCTCATTCTCTGTGTCTGGGGCGGCTGGAAACGAGGCCTTTTGCGGACGATTATCGGGCTTGCCGGATATGGCCTGGCGGCGCTGCTGTCCGGCTTTCTGGCACAGCCGGTATCACAATGGGCTTATGAAAAATGGGTGGAGCAGCCCTGTACCCAGCTTCTGGAACAGCAGCTGGAAAAGTACGATTTTGCCGGAACAGTGCGGAGTGCCCTTTCTTCCTACGGTGTGTCCCTGGATGCGGCGCAGCTCCAGCAGATTGCACAGCAGCCGGAGCATGCGGCAGATGCCCTGTGTTCTGCGGCGGCTGCACAAACCGGCCTTCCGGCAGAAGTGATTCAGCAGGGACTGCACCAGTCTCTGGACAGTGCGGCGGTGTCTTCGTATACCGGACTTCCGGACTGGATGACAGAATCCCTGCTGCCCTCTGACAGCGGCACAGAGGCGGCGGAAAACCGCCTGGCACAGACGGCGGCAGTTCTGCTCATAGAAGATAATGCGGCAGCGGCGCAGACCTTAACGGAACTCTACGTGAAGCCGGCGCTGCTCTCCATGGTAAAAATATTTACATTTTCCGCATTGTTCCTCTTGATTTCTGTCGCATTACAAGTTATAATAAAAGGGATATCTTATTTATGCCGCTCCCAAAGCATTGTATTTTGGAATCAAGCTGCGGGTGCTGGAATAGGATGTTTTCAGGCAGTCGTATTCCTGTTTCTGATGGGAAAGCTGACACAGTGGCTAACGGAAAATTCACAGGGACAGATTCCGTTTTTCCGCACGGCGGATATTGAAAAGACGGTGCTGTTTCAGGGAATTTATCAGATTGTCACTGGCCTGCACGGATAAATACGGCGCGGCAGCCGGGATTCCATGAGAAAGGTGAGAAAAAGATATGATGTTATGCAGCCGATGCAAAAAAAGACCGGCAGTTGTGTTGATCACAGCAATGCAGGGCAATCAGAAGAAAAACGAGGGCCTGTGTCTGGTGTGTGCCAAAGAGCTCAACATTCCGCAGGTCGATGAATATATGAAGCAAATGGGTATCAGTGATGAAGAACTGGATCAGATTTCTAACCAGATGATGGACTTAATGGACGGAGAAAACTTTGAAATGGGCGGCTCCGGCGTGATTCCACAGTTCCTGGAAAATCTGATGAAGGACGGCCCTATGAAATCACTGGCAAATTTAAACGAAGAGGACGGCACCATTACAGATGGGGAGACCCCGTCAGTGCCGCCGGCAGAGTCTTCCCGCCGGGAGCGCCGTGCAAAGCGGAAAAAGGAACTGAAATTTCTGAACAACTACTGCACCAACCTGAGCCAGCGTGCCGCAGAGGGCAAGCTGGATGCCATTATCGGGCGGGACAAGGAAATCGCACGTGTGATTCAGATTCTGTCCCGCCGCACTAAGAACAACCCTTGCCTGATCGGAGAACCAGGTGTTGGTAAAACAGCCATTGCAGAGGGAATCGCCCTGCGCATTCATGCCGGAGATGTGCCCATGCACTTGCAGAACAAGCAGATCTATCTGCTGGATCTGACGGCGCTGGTTGCCGGAACTCAGTTCCGCGGTCAGTTTGAAAGCCGGGTGAAGGGCTTGATCTCTGAGGTGAAGCAGGAAGGGAATATCATCCTCTTTATTGATGAAGTACACAATCTGGTGGGTGCCGGCAATTCCGAAGGCTCTATGAATGCGGCGAATATTTTGAAGCCGGCACTGTCCCGCGGCGAAATTCAGGTAATTGGCGCGACAACCTTTGAAGAGTACCGGAAGTTTATTGAAAAGGATTCTGCTCTGGAGCGTCGTTTCCAACCGGTAACAGTAAATGAACCTACTGTTGCAGAAACGGTTGCAGTGCTGGAGGGCATTGCAAAATACTACGAAGCATACCACCGGGTACACATTTCCAAGGAAACGCTGCACCTGTGCGCTGTGCTGGCAGAAAGATACATTACAGATCGTTTCCTGCCGGATAAGGCAATTGACCTGCTGGATGAAAGTTGTGCCTGCACCAATCTCCGCTCGCCGGAAATTGCGGCTTATGACAAGCTGGAAAAGCGGCAGCAGGAACTGGAAGAAAAAGAAAAAGCGCTTGAAGATGAAAACGAAATCAACTATGAGGCTCTGGCGCAGGTCAAGGCAGATAAAATCCGTCTCCAGGACAGCCTGAAGGAAGCCAAGGAAAAGCTGGATGCTGTGCAGGTAACCGGAGATGATCTGGCAAAGGTTATTGAACTGTGGACAGGAATTCCGGCGCATAAAATTGCAGAGACAGAATTTACAAAGCTGGAGCATCTGGAAGACCGCCTCAAGGAACGGATCAAGGGACAGGATGCGGCCGTGGATGCACTGGCTAAGGCGATTAAGCGCACTCGTGTCCAGCTGAGTCCGCGCCGCCGTCCGGCTTCCTTTATCTTTGTCGGTCCCACTGGCGTGGGAAAAACCGAACTGGTCAAGGTGCTGTCGCAGGAACTGTTTGACTCCAACGAGCCGCTGATTCGCCTGGATATGACGGAGTATATGGAAAAGCACGCCGTGTCTCGTCTGATCGGTGCGCCTCCGGGATATGTGGGATATGATGAAGCAGGTCAGCTGACGGAAAAAGTCCGCCGCCGTCCGTATTCAGTCATTCTGTTTGATGAGCTGGAAAAGGCACATCCGGATGTCATGAATATTCTGATGCAGATTCTGGACGAAGGCAAAATTGATGATGCACAGGGCAGAACGGTGAACTTTGAGAACACCGTAATCTGCATGACCTCCAATGCCGGTTCCACAGACAAGAGCATTGGCGTGGGATTCAATCGTACGGATACGGAGATCTCCAAGGATAAGGCGATGAAGGGACTGCGGGAATTCCTGCGGCCGGAATTTATCAGCCGGATTGATGAAGTTGTGGTATTCCGCAATCTCAGCAAGGAGAACTTCCAGGAAATCACTGCACTCATGCTGGATGAAATGAAGGAACCTCTGGCAGAGAAAAACATGACAGTGACCTATGATGATGCGGCATTGGCTGCAATCGCAGAGGAAGCCTACGGTAAGCCCTACGGTGCCCGTGATATCCGCCGCGTCATTCGCCAGCAGGTAGAGGACAAAATCGCTTCTCTTATCATTGCACACAACGGCGAAATCCATAATCTTGCCATCTCTGCGGTAGACGGAAAGGTAACCGTTTCCTATACCTGATTTTTCAGAAGAGAAATAACAGAAAGAGCTTGTCGAACTGACAGGCTCTTTTTTCTTTTTTACTTAGGTGAAATTGAAGATAAAATTGCAAACATAACCGAAAAAAGAAAAATATCCAACACAGATTCTTTGAAAAATACGGATTTGCGGAAAATGCTTGACATTTTTCAGACACTGTGGTATACTATATAAGTCGCCTGATGAGGCGGATATACAGACACTGGGGTGTAGCCAAGCGGTAAGGCAGTGGACTCTGACTCCATCATTCCGAGGGTTCAAATCCTTCCACCCCAACCAATACGAATCAGCACTGCGGCATTTGCCCGGTGCTTTTTTGTTTTTCTGGTTTTTTCATAGATTGCAATATTTTCAGAAAATTCATAAAAAAATCGAGAAAATCCTTGACAAGTTCTTGAAATTGTGGTATACTATATGAGTCGCTGGATGCGGCAGATAAAACAGATATTGGGGTGTAGCCAAGCGGTAAGGCAGTGGACTCTGACTCCATCATTCCGAGGGTTCAAATCCTTCCACCCCAACCAGAAGTCACGCAGTGTTTTCATTGCGTGATTTTTTTATTATTATTATTTCTGGATATGCGGTGCCAGGCTTGATAAGCTATCTGCAAAATGTCGAATTAAAAAAGCGCCTTGCTTTTCATGCAAGACGCTTTTTGTATGCTTTCGCATATATTTCTGTGAGTCAAAATTAGGTTTTGATGGAATTTAAGAATTTTAGACACAAGGTATAGTCGTTAGCCAAATATTTGCACGAAGTGCACTCAAATCCATGCCGTTTAATGTATTATCTTGATTGATGTCAGCATTATAGAATGCTTCAGTTGTCAGTTCTGCATCACCAAGAAGATATTTCTGGAGCAGAACAATATCTGCAATGGATACTGTGCCGTCGCAATTGACATCTCCCGGATGGCGAGGCTTCCACAGCATCTGCACATGGCGGTTCAGGACAACGCTGCCGTCCGGTGTGAACTGCGCAGCATCTGCCTCTGCCTGTACCGGATTCTCCTCGTCATCTGAAAAAGTGAGATCATAGACATACTGTGTCTTTCCAGAAATGGCATCTTCGGCATGAGGGTCGGCAATCACAATGCCTTCTTCAGTATAGACAGTGCCTTTGGTGTCCAGGGCAGAAATGGTGATGGTGTATGCGGAAGCATAAATGTTGTTGAGAAAATCTGCTAGGTATATCTTTTCAAACGAAGCTGGATTTGAGGTTTGCTCAGAATAACTGAGGGCATAGCGGTAATCAGTAACGGCAGAGCCTTCCTGAGGCTTTAGCTCGTCCTGATAGTAGATCACCGTGCCTTCTGCTGAATGATGAGAAATGGTGACCATTACCGGATTGTCGTGGATGATCA
>UMGJ01032395.1_pt1 | contig 81643 bp, 78 predicted proteins | sample 1965221 | NCBI WGS metagenome assembly UMGJ01 (sample SAMEA4836067, study PRJEB28245) | human gut metagenome | biome: gut microbiome; material: fecal sample | place: Denmark | collected 2008
TGTTTCACGCTGGAGTCCGTTCCACGGCTCTGCTTATGCAGTTGTTGAGTCGCTTTCAAAGCTGCTTGCAATCGGTGCAAACCCGATGACAGCAAGACTTACATTCCAGGAATATTTTGAAAGACTTAAAGATGTTCCTTCCCGTTGGGGTAAACCTGCCGCAGCACTCCTCGGTGCTATGCAGGCTCAACTCAAGCTCGGACTTCCGTCAATCGGCGGTAAGGACAGTATGTCGGGTACATTTGAGGATATTGATGTTCCGCCTACACTCGTAAGTTTCGCCGTTGCAATGACAAAGGCATCAAAGACAATTTCAACAGAATTCAAGAACGCAGGTTCAAAGGTTATCTTTGTTCCCGTTCCCGAAAATAAAGAAACACTTATGCCTGTATGGGATAAGCTTATCGAAATGTACAACGCTGTTTATGCTCTCTGCGAGGACGGCAAGGTGCTTTCTGCATCGGTTGTTAAAGAGGGCGGTACTGCCGCAAGCGTATGTAAGGCTTGCTTCGGTAACGGCTTTGGCTTTAAGTTTGCAAACGAACTCACAAATGACGAGCTTTTCGCTCCGCTTTCGGGTTCGCTTGTTATCGAACTTGCAGACGGTGCAGAGCTTTCAAACGATGTTCTTCACTATGACCTCGGTACTGTTACGAACGATGCAAAGATTACGGTAAACGGCAAGGAAATCGAACTTTCCGCACTCCTCGAAAAGTGGACTGCTCCGCTTGAAAAGGTATTCCCGACAAAGGCTGAAGTGCCTGAAATCGAAGTTGATGTTCCGCTTTACAGCGAGAGAAATACATCTTCACCTGCAATCAAGGTTGCAAAGCCTACTGTATTTATCCCTGTATTCCCGGGTACAAACTGCGAGGTTGATACGGCAAGAGCATTTGAAAAAGCAGGTGCAAATGTTGAAATGCTCATCGTCAAGAACCTTTCTTCAAACGATATCGAGGAAACAATTGACGAAATGGAAAAGCTCATTGCAAAGTCACAGATGATTATGCTTCCGGGCGGTTTCTCAGGCGGTGACGAGCCTGACGGTTCAGGTAAGTTCATTGCAACAACATTCCGCAACCCGAGAATTGCAGAGCAGGTTAACAACCTTCTCAAGAATCGTGACGGTCTTATGCTCGGTATCTGTAACGGATTCCAGGCTCTTATCAAGCTCGGACTTGTTCCTTACGGCGAAATCAGAGAGCTTAAAGCAAATGATCCGACGCTCACATTCAACACAATCGGCAGACATATTTCACATATGGCTTATACAAGAGTTACTTCCGTTAAGTCACCGTGGTTTGCAAATGTCAACGCAGGCGATGTGTTTGCTGTTCCCGTGTCACACGGTGAGGGCAGATTTATGGCTGATGTTGAAACTGTAAAAGAACTTGCAAAGAACGGTCAGATTGCAACACAGTATGTTGACCTTGCCGGCAACCCAAGCAGCGACATTGAGTTCAACCTCAACGGTTCTGTTTGTGCAATTGAGGGTATCACATCACCTGACGGCAGAGTTCTCGGTAAAATGGGACACAGCGAGAGAAAGGGCGAAAACCTTTATAAAAATGTTCCTTTTGCAAAAGACCAGCAGATTTTTGAAAGCGGCGTAAAATACTTCAAGTAATTTATAACCGAATATTTTATATAAAAACTAAGGACATCCGTTTTTCGGATGTCCTTGTTGTTTGTGCGGTATAGTATGCAATAATATTGTATTGTTATTGTAGTGGCAGTAGCATTGTGACATTAAAATATAATTGGCAATGTTACGCTCGGGCATTTATAGCTTTGCATTTGTAAAACTGTCTGCACGAACGGGGGACGGCGACACGCCGTTAGTAAATGCCTTGTACGGTGACTTCGCCTGAATTGATAAGTTTGGTGGTTTTGTCGGGAAGCTCTGCAATAAGCTCGCCGTCAGGGTTTACTCCAACAGCTTTTGCGGTAACGGACTTTCCGTTTTTGGTGAATGTTATATCTCTGCCGACTGTTGCGCAAAGGCTTGTGTATTCCTTTAATGCGACAGGGGAAAGCTTTAAATCGTTTTTGATGAATTCCTCTTCAATGTGGTTAAGCACACAGGCAAAGAATTTGTTCTTGTCAAAATGACCGCCTGTTGCAAGATAAATTGAAGTTGCCTTTTCCTTTATGTCATCGGGGAAATCCTGAGTATCGGCATTGATTCCGATGCCTGTAATTACATATTCTACGGCGTCAAATTCGGCACTCATTTCGGTTAAAATACCGACAAGCTTTTTCTTGCCGATGATGATATCGTTCGGCCATTTTATACGGCAGTCAAGTCCCGTGAATTCTCTGATTGCCTTGCAGACCGCAAGACCTGCAAGAGGGGTGATTGACGATACCTCTGACGGAGCAATCTTTGGTCTTAACAAAAACGAAAAGGTGATGCTGTCATCCTTTTTTGCTTTCCAAACTCTGCCGAGTCTGCCCTTGCCCTGAGTTTGTTCTCTGGCAACGGCAACCGTGCCGTTTTCGCAACCGTCTGCACCCAGCTTTTTGAGGTAATCGTTTGTTGAACCAACCTCGTCAAGGACGATGAGGTTTTTACCGATTACGGAGGTTTTCAGGTATTTTTCGATTGCAGGCTCGTTGAGGTGTGGGGGATAGGCAACAAGGCGGTATCCACGGTTTGTTACAGAGTCAATCTTGTAGCCCTGTTCCTTGAGACTGTTAATCGCTTTCCACACTGCCTGTCTTGACACACCAAGCTGTTCGGAAATTTCACTGCCCGAAACATAGCCGTCTGTTTTTGTTAAAAGTTCAATAATTTTCTTTTGCATAACATCACCGATTTTAAAATTTAATGAAAAAATTACGGACGATTCTAAACAAAATCGCCCGTTTTTGAATGTTAATTATTTACTTTTGTTTGCCGCAACAATTTTCTTGACTGCAATGCTTACTGCCGAACCGACAACAAAGCAAGCAATGATTTCAAGAATGCAGTTGATTGAAAGAGCAGGGATAACCACGGCTGTGATTACATTAAGTCCCATAACTTCGATACTGCCGAAAAGGATTGCCATAAAGCCAAGGAAGAAGGCTGTGTTCATAACAGGGCAGAGTATAGTAGCAATAAGGTCGTTAAGATTGAACTTGCCTACAGTTTTACCTTCAAACACCTTGCCCAGACCTTTTGCGATAAGTCCTGTGAACCAACCCATAAGAGCTCGTGCAACAACACAAATTATAAAGGTGTAAAACCAGTTGATTGAAAGCATTGCCGTGCCGAATGCGTCCATACCAAAGCATTGTACAAAGCTTGTGATACCAAAGAGTGTGCCGAGAATCAATCCTGCTGTAGGACCGAGAACGGTTGCACCGATTGCAATCGGAATGCAAAGGAATGAAATGGAAAGCGCACCAATCTTCAGATATCCGAGCGGTGTGAGCGCCATTACAAGCGTCAATGCGATAAGCACTGCAAGAATAACCATTCTTTGCACCTTTGAAAAGTTTCCTGTCTTGTTCATAAAAAATTCCTCCTGCTGTTTCCCTGCTCATTTCTCCGCAGGTGAAACGCAAATAATATTTACAAGGGGAGAACCCCGTTGCATCAAATTAATAATTCAAAAACAAGTTGTATATTAAATTGTCTTTATTTTTTATTTCTCTCGTAAATAATTTTGAGTCCGTCAAGAATAATATTCTCATCAAAGATAATATCGTGACGGCAGTTTTTGATTGCAAGCGGAGCAAGACCGCCTGTTGCAATAACCTTGCATTCTGTCTTGCATTCCTCGTTAAACATATCAACCATTCCGTCAAGCATACAGGCTGTTCCGAACATAATTCCCGAACGAATGCAGTCGGATGTGTTTGATGAGATTACCTTCTTTGGAGCTTTCATATCAACCGATGAAAGCAATGCGCCGTGATTTGTGAGTGCGTCAAGCGAAATTCCCATACCGGGGGCAATTGCACCGCCGTGATACGCGTTGCTTGCGTCAACATAGACAATTGCGGTTGCAGTTCCCATAAAAATCATAATGAGAGGACCGCCGTATTTTTCACACGCTCCCACACAGCCGGCAACGATATCTGCACCCAAGGTTTCGGGATGTTCTATCTTGATGTCAAGACCTGTCTTGAGTCCCGGACCGATGAGCAGACTTTTTCTGTCTGTAACGGTCATAATCGCACTTCTGAGGTTATATGTAAATTTCGGAACAACAGAGCTTATAATAGCGCCGTCAATGTTTTTTGCGTCGATGTTGTAAATCTGCAAAAAAGTGTAAAGTTCAACGGCAAGCTCGTCGCTTGTTTTGTTTTCATCGGTTGAAAAACGGAGTTTGAATTTTAAATTATCTCCGTCAAAAATGCCGAGCTTGACATTGGTGTTTCCGACATCGGCCGCAAGCAGCATTGCTGTTCCCTCCAAACGGTTTTTATAAATATGCTTTTACAAAAGTTTAGAATTAATCGTATTTTACTTTTCTTATTATATCATAAAAAATTATTTCTTCAAGGGCGAATTTAAGGAATTTATCCGATTTTTGGAAAATCCTAAAAAATTGTTGAAATTTGCGTTGGATTGTGTATAATTAAAATAGGTGTGTATAACACGGTCATGTATTACGCAAAATTCTGAAAGGAATGGTTTATTAAATGGACAGTTCAGAAATCAAGCAGCTCCGAATTCTTGCCGCAAGGTCAAGAATGGGCGCAATTCTCGGCACTTACCACGCCAAATCAGGTCATCCCGGCGGATCGCTTTCGGCAGCAGATATTTTCACATATCTCTACTTTAAGGAAATGAATGTTGATCCTAAAAATCCCGATATGCAGGACAGAGATCGTTTTGTTCTTTCAAAAGGTCACTGCTGTCCGGCTCTTTATGCAACACTTGCACTCAAGGGCTTTTTTGAATGGGACGAGCTTACAAAGCTCCGTCATGTAGGCGCTATGCTTCAGGGACATCCCGATATGAAGGGTACTCCGGGTATTGATATGAGTACAGGCTCACTCGGTCAGGGTATTTCGGCTGCCTGCGGTATGGCACTTGCGGCTAAGCTTGATAACAAGAGCTATCGCACATATACAGTTCTCGGTGACGGTGAAGTTGAAGAAGGTCAGGTTTGGGAGGCTGCAATGTTTGCCGCTCACAACAAGCTTGACAATCTCGTTGTAATTGTTGACCAGAACGGACTTCAGATTGACGGTACTGTTGAAGAGGTTGCAGGCATTGAGCCTCTTGATAAAAAGTTTGAAAGCTTTGGCTTTGAAGTAATCAAAATTGACGGTCACGACTTCAATCAGATTGAATCGGCTCTCGAAAAGGCTAAGACAGTAAAGGGCAAGCCTACCGCAATTCTTGCCAAGACAATCAAGGGCAAGGGCGTTTCATTTATGGAAAATCAGGTTGGCTGGCACGGCACTGCTCCCAACAAGGAACAGTATGAACAGGCTACTGCCGAGCTTCAGGCTGAAATTGACAGATTGGAGGGCAACTGCTGATGGCACAGGTAATTAAAAAGGCTACAAGAGAAAGCTTTGGCATGGCTCTTTGTGAGCTTGCAAAGACAAATAAGGACATTATTGTTTTTGATGCAGACCTCGCAGCTGCTACAAAGACAGGAATTTTTAAAAAAGAGTTTCCCGAAAGATTTTTTGACTGCGGTATTGCCGAGGGCAATATGGTAGGCGTTGCGGCAGGTATGGCAGCGGCAGGCAAAATTCCCGTTGCCGCATCATTTGCAATGTTTGCAACAGGCAGAGCATTTGAGCAGATTCGCAACTCGGTTGCTTACCCTCATCTTAATGTTAAAATTGCCGGCAGCCACGCAGGTATTTCAACAGGTGAAGACGGTGCTACTCATCAGTGTCTTGAAGATATCGGTATTATGCGTACAATTCCGGGTATGGTTGTCCTTAACCCTGCCGATCACTACGAAATGATGGCCGCTACAAAGGCTGCAATTGAGTACAACGGTCCTGTTTATATTCGTCTCGGCAGACTTGCTGTTGACAGTTTTAATGATCCCGATACCTATACATTTGAGCTCGGCAAGGGTATTACTCTCCATGAGGGCAACGATGTGGCTGTTATTGCAACAGGACTTGTTGTAAACGAGGCTTTAAAGGCTGTTAAGGAACTTGAGACTGAGGGCATCAACGCTCGTCTTATTAATATTCACACAATAAAGCCTATCGACAGAGATATCATCATTAAGGCTGCAAAGGAAACAGGCAGAATCATCACCGTTGAGGAACACAATGTTATCGGCGGTCTCGGTGACGCTGTTTGTGATGTTGTAAGTGCAGAGTGTCCTGTTAAGGTTACAAAGATCGGTGTGAACGATCGTTTCGGTTACAGCGGTCCGGCTCTTGAGCTTCTTGACAAGTTCGGTCTTACACAGCCGCACCTTGCAAAGGTTGTCAGAGATGTTGTTAAAGAGGACAAATAATTTCTGAATTAATTTAATAATTGTAAAATATTAACGGTCGGTTTGTTCAAGCCGACCGTTTTTTGTATGTACCGTTCAAGAATAAAAAGCAAAGGGCGGATATCGCAAAAAACGGCAGCCGCCCTTTTTATATTAAAACATCCTCAGCAATAAGCCGAATGGGGCTTTAGTCAGCGTGCTTTATCAGCAGCCGCAGCCACAGCTGTTGTTGTCACAACCACAGCCGCCGTTGTTTCCGCCGCAACAGCAGAGAACGATGATAAGAAGAATAATCCATGAGCAGCAACCGTTGCCGTTACCAAAGTTACACATACGCTTACCTCCTTTCGTTTACACTACATATTATTGCAAAAGGAGAAATGTGTGACATCAAAAAATGACGGCTGCGAAAATATTCGTAACCGTCATCAATTGTAATGATTTAATTAAACATTGAATCTGAAAAGAACGACATCGCCGTCTTTCATAACATAGTCCTTGCCTTCACTGCGGACAAGACCTTTTTCTTTTGCGGCTGTCATACTTCCGCAGGCGATAAGGTCGTCATATGCGATAACCTCGGCTCTGATAAATCCACGCTCAAAATCCGAGTGAATTTTGCCAGCTGCCTGAGGTGCTTTTGTTCCTTTTTTGATTGTCCATGCACGAACCTCCTGTTTGCCTGCTGTAAGGTAGGAGATAAGTCCGAGAAGTGCATAGCATTCCTTGATAAGTCTGTCAAGACCGCTTTCCTCAAGTCCCATATCGGCAAGGAACATTTCCTTTTCTTCCTTGTCCATTTCAACGATTTCTTCCTCAATCTGAGCACAGATTGGAAGAACACCGGCGTGTTCCTCGGCGGCAATCTTCTGAACAGCCTTGTAGCCCTCGTTTGAGTCGATGCCGTTTGAGAAATCCTCGTCACTCATATTTGCGGCATAGATAACAGGCTTGTTTGTGAGAAGCGCAACCTCTGAAAGAATTGCTTTTTCGTCATCGTCACATTCAACACTTCTTGCGGGTTTGCCCTCGTTGAGTGCGGCAAGAACTCTTTCAAAAAGGTCGATGTCTTTCTGATACTTTTTATCTCCCTTGAGCATTTTCTTTGTCTTGTCAATTCTGCGTTCGAGCATTTCAACATCGGAGAGAATAAGCTCAAGATTAATTGTTTCAATGTCACGGGCAGGATTGATGTTGCCTTCAACATGGATAATGTCATCGTTTTCAAAGCAACGGACAACATGAACGATAGCGTCACATTCACGGATGTTTGAAAGGAACTTGTTGCCGAGTCCCTCGCCCTTTGACGCTCCCTTTACAAGACCTGCAATATCTACAAATTCAATTGATGCAGGAGTATATTTGTCAGGATCATACATTTCCGCAAGTTTATCAAGTCTTTTGTCCGGAACTGCAACAACACCGATATTCGGTTCAATTGTGCAGAAAGGATAGTTTGCACTTTGAGCACCTGCATCTGTAATTGCGTTAAAAAGTGTACTTTTGCCGACATTTGGAAGTCCGACGATTCCGAGTTTCATTTATTTTCACCTCAAATATTATTCGGGCAATGCTTGCCTATTTTCACTGAATATTGTATTATTATATCGTATGGATACTTACTCTGTCAATTCACAGACGAGTAATGCACACTTTGTTAAGTATATCACATAAAATTGCTTTAAACAATAAGAAAGGAAATTTTTATGAGCGAAATAAATACACATTCTGTAACAATTAAGGTGGAAGAAGAAAATCTTGCCGTTTCAATGGGCAGCGGCAGTCTTTGTGTGCTTGCAACTCCGTGCGTTGTGGCTCTTATGGAAAATGCCGCCGCAGCTCTTGCAGACAAGGTTCTTGACAACGATGAGCTTACAACTGTCGGCACGATGATTTCAATTGAACACACAAGCCCTACTCCTCTCGGTGCTGAGGTTACGGCAACAGCCGTTCTCAAAAGCGTTGACGGCAGAATGTTTAATTTTGAAGTTTTTGCCGAAGATAAAAAGGGTGAAATTGCAAGAGGCACTCACACAAGAGTAAGCGTAAAATCAGAAAAATTTCAGATGAAGGCGGACAGCAAGTTTGATGAATAAGTACAAATATTATCTGTTTGACCTTGACGGCACAATCAGCGAGAGCGCATTGGGCATAAGAGAGTCACTTGAAAACGCAATTAAAAGTATGGGCAAGCCGTTGCCGAATCTTGACGATTACACATTGTACATCGGACCGCCGTTGCTCGATACATTCCGCAATATCTGCCATTTCAATGAGGAAGAATCGGCAAGAGGCGTTGAGATTTATCGTGAATACTACAACACCAAGGGCAAGCTTGTGAACAAGCTTTATGACGGCATTGACAGGGTTCTTACAGAGCTTAAAAACAGCGGTGCAAAGCTGGCCGTGTGTTCGTCAAAGTATGAAAAGTTTGCCGAAGAAATTACAGACCTTCTCGGTGTGCATGATATGTTTGACGCAATCTGCGGTTCAACACTTGACGGCAGTCGAAAAGATAAAAAAGACCTTATTCCGTATGCAGTTGAAAGACTTGGCGGCAGCCTTGAAAATGACAGAGAAAATATCGTCATGATAGGTGACACTTGGTTTGACACAAAGGGAGCAAGACTTTGCGGTGTTGATTTTGTCGGTGTTGAATACGGCTACGGCGACCTTGAAAGCATGAAAAAAGAGGGCGGCAGAGTGTTTGTGAAAACCACGGCTGAACTCTTGGATGTTCTTACAAAGTAAATAATTTGAAATCGGACAAACGGAATTATCCGAAGATTTTTCGCATACATTTTATCAGAGAATAAAATGTGCGGAGGATTTATAATGTTCGTTTTTAATTTAAAAATTAAGGCTAAAAAAACGGTAATTTTGGCGGCGGTGCTATCCGTAACAGCGGCAATAATATGTACAGCCGTCACGGTTGCAATAAATTCACGGTTGCCCGATACAGCCGTAAGTGATAAAACAGGGGAGTATTCTCTTGTGCTTAATGACGGTGAGGAGAAAAAATTCCTTGAACAGTTCGGAATTGAAACCGCCGACGCAAAGCCTGAGAAAAGGTCGGTTGTAATTCCGTCGGATTTTAATAAATATTATGAGGAATACAACAAACTTCAGAAGAAAATCGGACTCGACCTCGGAAAATTTAAAGGCAAAGAGGTTACGGAGATTATCGTTCCCCTGGAAAAGCCAAAGGATAACAATGCCGTTTTGCTTGTTTACAAAAACAGGGTAATCGGCGGACACATTACAAACGGAGAATACGGCAGTAAAAATCTGCCGCTTGTTGAATAAGATGGAAAGACTTGATAAGCTTATTTCGTCACAAAGAGCCGACGGCAGAAAAGAGGTTCAAAAGCTGATTAAAAGCGGTGCGGTTCTTGTGAACGGAAAAATCTGTAAAAAGCCCGATGCAAAGGTTGACCCCGACAAGGATGAAATTGTTGTGGACGGACAGGCTTTGAATTACAGCAAATACATATATATAATGATGAACAAGCCTGCGGGAGTTTTGTCGGCAACCGAGGACAGGCAGTTTAAGACTGTTATTGATATTATCCCCGAAGATATGAAACGAAAGGGACTTTTTCCTGTGGGCAGGCTTGACCGTGATACGGAGGGACTGCTTCTTATTACAGATGACGGTGACTTTGCGCACAGCATTACCTCGCCTAAAAAGCATGTGGACAAGAAGTATGTTGCAAAGCTTGACGGAGAAATCACAGAAGACACCGTAAAGGCTTTTTCTGACGGAATTGAGTTCTCTGACGGTACGAAGTGTCGCAGTGCCGTGCTTGAATGTGACGAAAATGATAAAAAAACAGGAATTGTCACAATTTGTGAGGGTAAATATCATCAGGTTAAAAAAATGTTTTTGTGTTGTGGATTAAAAGTTGTGCATCTTCAACGAATTTCAATAGGCGGTTTGTATCTTGATAGCAATTTGCACATAGGCGAGTGCAAATTGTTAACGGATTTGGATAAAAAGTCGGTTTTTATCGGCAATATACACTAAAAAATGCATCTGAATTTTATCCTGTGTCGGTTTTAAATAAAATAATGCATATATCTTTGGTCAATTTCGGTATGGTCAAATTGTGCGAAAAGTGGTATATTATTGTATGTAATAAAGCTAAGGACTTTATCGTTATCGACTAATTGGAGGTTTATACACAATGGCAAATGTTTCATTAAGACATGTTTACAAGATTTATGACGGCGGTGTAACTGCTGTTACAGACTTCAACCTTGAAATTGCCGACAAAGAATTCATCATTCTCGTTGGCCCTTCAGGTTGCGGTAAATCAACAACCCTCAGAATGATTGCAGGTCTTGAGGATATTTCAAAGGGTGAGCTTTACATCGGCGATACACTCGCAAACGATGTTGCTCCTAAGGACAGAGATATCGCAATGGTATTCCAGAACTATGCTCTTTATCCTCATATGACTGTATATGATAATATGGCATTCGGTCTTAAACTCCGTAAGTTCTCTAAGGAAGAGATTAAGAGAAGAGTTGAAGAGGCTGCAAGAATCCTTGGTATCGAGCAGTATCTTGACAGAAAACCAAAGGCTCTTTCAGGCGGTCAGAGACAGCGTGTTGCTCTCGGTCGTGCTATCGTTCGTAACCCGAAGGTATTCCTTCTTGACGAACCGCTTTCAAACCTTGATGCTAAGCTCCGTGCTCAGATGAGAACAGAGATTTCAAAAATTTATCAGCGTCTCGGCACAACATTTATCTATGTAACCCATGACCAGACAGAGGCTATGACAATGGGTACAAGAATTGTTGTTATGAAAGACGGTTTCATTCAGCAGGTTGATACTCCTCAGCATCTTTATGATATGCCTTGCAATATGTTTGTTGCCGGATTTATCGGTTCACCTCAGATGAACTTCATCAATGCTGTTCTCTCTAAGAACGGCGGCAAGTATACTCTTGATTTTGACAAGTATCACGTTCCTGTTCCGGAGTCAAAGGTCAATGCTGACCTCGACAACTATGTTGGCAAGGAAGTTGTTTTGGGCATCCGTCCTGAGCATGTTCACGATGAGCCTGAAGAAATTGCTAAGGCTGAGTGTCTTCTCAAAGCCAATGTTGATGTTACCGAGCTTATGGGCGCTGAAATTTATCTCTATGTAAATATCAACGGTACACCTATCACAGCTCGTGTTGAACCTACTTCAACAGCTAAGCCGGGCGACGAAATTGAGATTGCTTTCGACCTCAGCAAGATTCACATCTTTGATAAGGATACTGAGAAAACAATCACAAACTGATTATAATTTAATTTGGTTTTTACGGCGGAGCGTTATGCTCCGCCGTTTTTGCGTTTGCAGAAGGAAAACGATTGTTGCCGTAAGCACAATAATTTTCAAAAACCATTTGCGTTTAAATTTTATAATTGATTAACCGTGATGAATAGATATTTTTCGTATTTTGTCACAAAATCAACACAATGTTGTGATATATTAAAAAACAAATAAGACTTTGTAACAATTGTTTAATTTTGCTTTCAAAACTGTAACTTGTTGCTGATTATGCAAATTCTCTAAAAAAATTCAAGAAAAATTGTAAATAGAGGTTGATTTTTTTCTCGTTTTTGTGTAATATGTATATGAGACAGATTGTATTTTATTGAACTCTTTTACAATCACAATATATAACTGCGGAGAAAACGAGGTAAAAATTTATGTCAAACAGATTATTTCAAGGTATTGTACACCAGATGAAAGACGCAATCGACAGAACGATTGGCGTAATTGACGAGACTTCGGTTGTTATTGCCTGCTCCGAGCTTGGAAAAATCGGCGAGGTAAACGAGAGCGTTAATTCCGAAACACTCAGCTCAACAGCACCGTTTGTTGTGAACGGATATACATACAGATCTTTCGGCAGCAATGCAAAGTATGATTATGCAGTATTTGTTCAGGGTACCGATGAGTATGCTCAGAAGTATGCTCAGCTTTTGTCGGTTTCTTTTGCAAGCATCAAGCAGTATTATGACGAAAAGTATGATCGTTCAAACTTTATTAAGAATGTTATTCTTGACAACATTCTTCCGGGTGACATTTACCTTAAAGCAAGAGAGCTTCACTTTAACAGCGAGGTTTCCCGTGTGTGTCTGCTTATTAAAATTGTTTCAAAAACAGATGTTTCCGCTTATGATATAGTTCAGAATCTTTTCCCGGACAAGTCAAAGGACTTTGTTATAAACATTAACGAGGTTGAAATTGCACTTGTTAAGGAAATTAAACCCGACACAGAGAGCCGTGACCTTGAAAAGCTTGCAAGCTCGATTTCAGACACACTTTCGAGCGAGTTCTACACACACTGTGTTGTCGGCATCGGTACAACGGTTACAGGCATCAAGGATCTTGCAAGAAGCTTTAAGGAGGCTCAGTCAGCTCTTGAGGTTGCAAAGGTATTTGACACAGACCGTACAATCGTAAGCTATGATAACCTCGGCATTGCCCGTCTTATCTATCAGCTTCCCACAACATTGTGTGAAATGTTCCTCAAAGAAGTTTTCAAGCGTGGTTCAATTGAGAGCCTTGATCAGGAAACTCTCTTTACAATCCAGCGTTTCTTTGAAAACAACCTCAATGTTTCCGAAACATCAAGAAAGCTTTTTGTACACAGAAATACTCTTGTGTACAGACTTGAAAAAATTAAAAAGCTCACAGGTCTTGACCTCCGTGAGTTTGAGGACGCAATCGTGTTCAAGGTTGCTCTTATGGTTAAGAAATACCTCAACGCAAGTCCTACAAAATACTGATTTAGTTAAAGTGTGCCCGAGCATAGTGCGTTCGCTGTGCTCTGGGCGTTTTGACTTTTTATGAGTATTTGTACAATAACTACAAAACAAAGGTGACTTTATGATTGATTTTATAAATGTGTCTAAAACATACCCTAATGGCACTCATGCTCTCTACGGTATTACGCTGAGTATTGATAAGGGCGAGTTTGTATTTATTGTCGGTGCATCTGGCGCAGGCAAGAGTACATTTCTTAAACTCATTATGCATGAGGAAACTCCGACATCAGGCAAAATCGTTATCAACGACACTGATATTACAAAGCTGAGAAGGAGCAAGGTTCCTTATATGCGCCGTCATATGGGCATTGTTTTTCAGGATTTCAGACTTATTGACAAGATGAATGTTTTCGACAATGTTGCGTTTGCGATGCGTGCTGTCGGAAAACCTTCGGCAGTAATTAAAAAGCGTGTTCCGTATGTGCTTGAGCTTGTCGGTCTTAAAGATAAGATGAAAAACAGACCGAGTGAACTCTCGGGCGGTGAGCAACAGCGTGTAAGCCTTGCAAGAGCCCTTGTGAATAACCCCGAAATTATTATTGCCGATGAGCCGACAGGTAATGTTGACCCCGAGATGTCACACGAAATCATTGAGCTTCTCAATGAAATTAACGCAACAGGCACAACCGTTATTGTTGTAACGCATGAACATGACCTTGTTCGTGAGTTTGACAGACGAGTTGTTGTTCTTGACCACGGAAAAATTAAGAGCGACACCAAGGATTTGTTTGTTAAAGATGACTATGCTGACGATTACGGTGATGACAGCGGTGAAGAAGAAAATACACCGGATTATCCCGATAATGCAGTGGTTGTTCCGGAATAATGCGTTTGCGCAAATAGGATTTTGAAAGGATTTTTGATATGACCGGATTTGGTTATTTGGCAAAAGAAGGTTTCAAAAATGTGTGGAACAACCGTATTATGAGTATCGCTTCTGTCTGCGTACTTATAAGCTGTCTTGTTCTCACAGGTGCGGCGGCACTTTTTTCATTGAATGTTGACAAGGTTGTTGAATCTGTCGGCAAGTCAAATGAAACCTCTGTATACATTAAAGACGGATATTCACAGCTTGAGGCTGTTTATGTAGGAAAAGAAATTGAAAAGCTTGACAATGTTGAGTCGGCAACCTTCCTTTCAAAGGAAGATGCGATAAAGCAGTATAAATCTACTCTCGGCGATGACCTCTTTGCAGAAATGCAGGGCAGAAACAAACTCCCTGATTCATTTATTGTTGTAATGAAGGATTTGTCAAAGTACGATGAAACTATTGCACAAATCACGAAAATTGACGGTGTTGAGAGTTTCAGCAGTCACCGTGAACTTGCCAAAAAGCTTACGGACATCAGCAATCTTGTCAATATGATTTGTATTGCGGTTGTTTGTGCGCTGACAATCATTTCAATCTTCATCATTGCCAACACAATTCGTGCGACAATGTATTCACGAAGATTTGAAATCAGCATTATGAAATCGGTTGGTGCAACGAACTCGTTTGTACGATGGCCGTTTCTTATTGAAGGTATGATAATCGGACTTATTTCCGCAATTGTTTCAACAGGCGCAATTGCAATCCTCTATGAGACTGCACAGGCTCTTGTTTATCAGATTGTTCCGATTGATTTTATCCCGATTAACAATGTCATCTGGATTACAGGCGGCTTGTTTGCAATTGCAGGTATTGTTATCGGCTTCTTCGGCAGCTTTATTTCAATCAGAAAATACCTTAAAATGGAAGGTAACGAAATACTCGGTTGGTAATCCCGACAGAAATCTTAAAGGAGGAGATTACAATGAACAAATTAAAAAGAATTTTATGTGTATGTGCAATGCTCTGCGTATGCATGATTTCAATTCCAATGGCAATACCGACTACTGTTTCTGCTGAGGACAGCATCTCAGACCTTGAACAACAGCTTCAGCAGCTTGAACAGGAAAATCAGAAGTATCAGAAGATTCTTGATGATACAAAGTCTGACATCGCAGAAAAGGAAGAATACAAGAGCGCCCTTGTAAGCAAGGTTCAGGTTCTTGATGAAAAAATTGCAGTAACCCGTGAGAAAATTTCAAGCCTTAACGATGATATTAAGGAAAAGCAGGACGCTTATGACAAGGGACTTTTGGAAGTTGAGGATCAGTTTGACGCACTTGCAAACAGACTCAGAATTCTCTATATGTCAGGCAATGCAACCGACCTTGAAATCATTTTCGGTGCAAAGGATTTTTCTGACCTTATTGATAAGATGGAGCTTGTAAAGAGCCTTGCAAACAGCGACAAGGAGCTTATCAGCGAAATCCAGACAAAGCTGGACGAGCTCAGCACTAAGAAGGAAGCCCTTGAGGCCGACAAGAAAGACCTTGAAACTCAGCAGGCGTCATTGAAGTCGGATCAGGACGAGTTTAATAAACTCATTTCCGATAATGACGAGATTCTTAAAAATCTTTACGCATCAAATTCCGAGGCGCAGAATTCCTTGGAAAGTGCGGCTTTGCAGAGTGATGAGATTGAAGCTAAAATCAGCCAGTACTATGCCGCTCAAAAGGCTGCTGCGGAACACGCTGCTCAGGCTTCACAGAGCTCAAGCTCAAGCGGTTCATCAAGCAGCTCTTCAAGCAGTTCATCAAGCGGCTCAAGCAGTTCAGGTTCATCAAGCTCAGGTTCATCATCTGTAATTGTTCCGTCGGGTTCGGGCTTTGCATGGCCTACACCGGGCTTTGTAAGCCTTTCATCTGAATGGTTTGAGGACAGAGAAGTTTATAACCACGGCGGAATTGATATTGCCGGCGCAGGCATTATGGGAACTCCTGTTGTTGCGGCTGCCGACGGTACTGTTGTTGCAACCAACAGCAGTTGTACACACAACTGGGGCAAGAGCTACAGCTGCGGCTGCGGCGGCGGTTATGGTAACTATGTAATGATCAGCCACGCGGGCGGTAAGATGACAGTTTACGGTCACCTTACAAGTCTTACAGTAAGTTCAGGTCAGTCTGTTTCTAGAGGACAGGTTATCGGCTATGTCGGTTCAACAGGTAACTCAACAGGACCTCACCTCCACTACGAATGCCGTCTTAACGGTGTAAGATACAACCCGATGTCTGAGTATCCGTACATGTGATAATTTCTTTGATACATACACAATTTGATAATTAATTTAAAAGCCTTCGCATATACTTAAATAAGTAAATATGCGGAGGTTTTTGTTTTGATTACTTCATTGAATGTTGTGTTTCCCGAAAAGTGCGGGAAAATAAGGGGATTTTTTAACAGGCTGAGAGGGGACAAGGTGTGCGTTGAAATCAAAAGGGCAAGGGGCGTAAGCGTAAAACAGCTTACATACATCTGTCGCAGACAAAAGGTCAATCTCAATAAAATTGACAGGGCAATCGGCAATCAGCGTACAAAACTTTTGTGTTGCGAAGAAATGACTTTCCCAAATGACAGCGGTTACAAGCGTTTTTACTCGCCGTTTTTTTCGGCAAGACTTTGTACTAATATGGCGCTTTATGCCCTCAGCAAATTTGACGCTCCCGAAAGGCTGACGGTCGGAATTTATGATCCCGATGCTCAATGCACCGACCTTGTTTCATTTGTGTTGAAATATACGGGCAATGTCTGTATTATCACAGACAACGAAGATGTATTCTATGATGAGCTGAATACCATTGCCGAAGAAACGGGTGCGTGTGCCGTTGTTACTCACCACCGTGAACAGCTTTCAAATTGTGACCTTGTCATTGCACCGTTTGAAATTGAAGAAAATCTGCCTGTAAGAAATGATGCGGTCATCCTCACAAACGGCAGACCTAAGGAAAATATAAAGGGCTTTGTGTATTTTCGCTATTGCTTTAAAATGCCGAACGGATTCGCACTTTTGCGGCCTGAGGGATTGTCGGAGGAATACTTCTGCTCAGCACTCTATACACTCGGTTCACAGTACGAACTCGGTTCAATTGTTCCCGATTTGTGCCGTAATGATACGGAGGCGCAGACAGTGAAATCTCTTTGCAGTTATCTTGCCCGTTTTGCTTGACAATCGGTGTGAAAAAAATTATAATAAATCTATATGCAGTTTTTTGCTGATATGAAAGAATTTTATACCGTATGTACGCTTGTGCAGGTGCGGTATTAACTGAAAGGAACGATATAAAATGGCAGCTAAACCAACAATGCTTACTGCGGAAGGTCTTAAAAATCTTGAAGAGGAACTTGCAGAATTACAAAATGTCAAGCGTAAAGAAATTGCAGAGAAAATCAAGGTAGCCCGTTCCTACGGCGACTTGTCCGAGAACAGTGAATATGATGATGCAAAGAATGAGCAGGCTATTATGGAGGCAAGAATCGCTACTATCGAGTCTATCCTCAAAACTGCTCAGATTATTGATGAGTCCGAAACATCTAACGATAAGGTACACCTCACTTCTGTTGTTACAATCGAAATGGTTGGCACAGACAGACAGATGACATACAAAATCGTTGGTTCGGGTTCTAACGAAACAAATCCCGCACAGGGCAAAATTTCTGACGAATCACCTGTGGGCAAGGCTCTTATGGACAGATGTGTCGGTGATGTTGTTGAGGTTGAAACTCCCGGCGGCGTAAAGGCATTTAAGATTCTTGAAATCTCAAAGTAATTTGTTTATCTATTGAATTTTTGCTGACGGATTCTGCTTTTGCAATCCGTCAGATTTATTGATGTTGAAAAGAGAGGAATGATTGGAAATGAGTCAGAAGCCACAGCAGACCGGCACAAGCGATGTTATCAAGGTCAGATACGAAAAGCTTGACGCCCTCAAAAAAGCAGGCAGAGATCCGTTTGTAATTACAACAAGTGCCCGTGATGTTCTCACGGAAACAATTAAAAACAATTTTGAAGAGTACGAAAACAAAGATGTATGCGTTGCAGGCCGTTTGCTTTCAAAAAGAGGCAAGGGCAAGGTTTCGTTTATGGACCTTTGGGATCGTTCGGGCAAAATCCAGATTTTTGCAAAATTTGACGATCTCGGTGAAGAAGAATACGGTTTCCTTAAAAAGTGGGATATCGGTGATATCGTTGAAGTAAAGGGCTTTGTTTTCAAAACGCAAATGGGCGAAATTTCTGTTCATGCAAAAGAGGTTAAGCTCCTTTCCAAATCACTCAAACCCCTCCCCGAAAAGTATCACGGTCTTACAAATACAGACCTTCGTTACCGTCAGCGTTATGTTGACCTTATTATGAATCCCGAGGTAAAGGATACCTTTGTAAAGCGTTCAAAAATTATCGGCAGTATCCGCCGTTACCTTGACAATCAGGGCTTTATGGAGGTTGAAACTCCTATGCTCGTTGCAAATGCCGGCGGTGCGTCGGCTCGTCCGTTCCTTACTCACTTCAACGCTCTTGACGAGGATTTAAAGCTCAGAATTTCTCTTGAACTTTACCTCAAAAGACTTATCGTAGGCGGACTTGAAAAGGTTTACGAAATCGGCAGAGTATTCCGTAACGAGGGTGTTGACACCCGTCATAACCCTGAGTTTACTCTTATGGAGCTTTATCAGGCATATACCGACTACAACGGTATGATGGATCTTACCGAAAACCTCTATCGCCATGTTGCACAGGAGGTTCTCGGCACAACAACAATCACATACAACGGTATTGAAATGGATCTTGGCAAGCCGTTTGAGAGAATTACAATGCTTGACGCTGTTAAAAAGTATTCAGGTGTTGATTTCAACGAAATTCATTCTGATGAAGAGGCTAAGGCAATTGCTAAGGAAAAGGGTGTTGAGTTTGAAGAACGCCACAAGAAGGGCGACATCCTTAACCTTTTCTTTGAAGAATTTGCAGAAGAGCATATGATTCAGCCTACTTTCGTTATGGATCATCCGATTGAGATTTCTCCGCTTACAAAGAAGAAACCCGAAAATCCCGATTATGTTGAGAGATTCGAGTTCTTTATGAACGGCTGGGAAATGGCTAATGCATATTCAGAGCTTAACGATCCGATTGACCAGAGAGAGCGTTTTAAGGCTCAGGAGGCACTTCTCGCACAGGGCGATGATGAGGCTAACACAACCGATGAGGATTTCCTCAATGCACTTGAAATCGGTATGCCTCCGACAGGCGGTATCGGCTTTGGTATCGACAGAATGTGTATGCTCCTCACAGATTCAGCCGCAATCCGTGATGTTCTCCTCTTCCCGACAATGAAACCCTTGAAAGATGTAAATGCGGGAAATGATGTAGTAAAAAATACTCCTGAAAGCGTCTCAAATGATGTAAAAGCTGAGCCGGAGAAAATCGACTTTTCCAAGGTGGAGATCGAGCCGCTTTTCAAGGATTTTGTGGATTTTGAGACTTTCTCCAAGTCTGATTTCAGAGCAGTCAAGGTACTTGCCTGCGAAGCAGTACCAAAGTCTAAGAAGCTTCTGAAGTTTACCTTAGACGATGGCTCAGGCGAAAATAGGACGATTTTAAGCGGTATTCACGCATATTACGAGCCGGAAGAACTGGTCGGCAAGACCTGTATCGCTATTACCAATCTTCCGCCAAGACCGATGATGGGCATTGATTCCTGCGGTATGCTGATTAGTGCAGTACACCACGAGGAAGGCGAAGAAAAGCTCCATCTTTTGATGGTAGATGACCATATTCCGGCAGGTGCAAAGCTCTATTAAGATGTATCGTTTTGCCTGTTAAAACGGGATGTACTTTATATCCGGAAGACGCCCTGAAAGTACACTACTACATCAAATTTACATCATTTTGTGCAGGAAAGTGTGCAGGGGCAAAAAAATCGCATAATTTTGAATTTAGACCTTGAGAGAGCAACCTCTTTCAAGGTCTTTTTTCGTTTAGGGGGATATTCGCAAACTATAAAAAAACCCCTCCCCCAATATAATGTAATCACAGAGGAAGGAGGGGATTCGATATGAGTAATCTTTTATCAGAGGTACACCCTGAGCTTGTTGCGGAATGGTCGGAGAAGAATTTGCCGCTTACGCCGGATAAGATTACATACGGATCAAACAAAGTTGTTTGGTGGAAAGGCTCTTGCGGTCACGAATGGCAGACCAGCGTTAAGGCTCGCTCAAAAGGCGAGAGCTGTCCAATTTGCTCAGGAGCAAGAGTGATAGCGGGTATCAATGATTTGACAACGCTGAAGCCGGAACTGGCTGCTGAATGGTCGAGTAAGAATGATCCGTTAAAGCCGACAATGGTAACAGTAGGCTCACATAAAAAAGTAATTTGGAAAGGCAAATGCGGTCACGAGTGGGTAGCTACGGTTAAGAGTAGGGCGATAAGCGGCACAGGCTGCCCGTATTGCTCTCATAATAAAATCTTAGTGGGATTTAACGACCTTGCTTCACAACGCCCTCAAATCGCTTCTGAGTGGTCTGAGAGAAATTACCCATTAAAACCTAATATGGTTACAGTTTTTGCGAATCGAAAGGTATGGTGGAAGTGCAGCAAAGGTCACGAATGGAATACCCTTATTTCCACTCGTTCAGGTGGCAGTGAGTGCCCTTATTGCAGTGGGCAAATCCTGCTGAAAGGATTTAATGATTTTGCCACAACGCACCCGCAGCTTGCACAGGAATGGTCAGACCGGAATCTTCCGCTTACTCCTGATATGATAAATGAGAAATCCCGTAAAAATGTTTGGTGGAAATGCAGAGAGTGCGGGAACGAATGGCAGTCGGTTGTATATGCTCGGATAAGAGGAACAATATGCCCCGTTTGTGCAGATCGGGCAGTTATGACAGGATATAATGATTTAGCAACAACGGACGCATATCTTCTTTCAGAATGGGATTATGAAAAGAACAAAGGCATTTCCCCAAATAAAGTATCAAGGAACTCAATGCGGAGTGTGTGGTGGAAATGCTCACTCGGACATTCTTGGAAAGCTAAAATTTCAGAAAGATCGATTGAGGAAAAAGGCTGTACGGTATGTGAGAAAGATTATCTGACGGTTTTCCCGAAGCTGGCGGTTATGTTTTATGCGGCAATGAAGCATATAAAGGTACAATTTGATACAGACAAAGTTATCGGCATACCGCTTGAAATGTATGTACCTGAAGAAAATGCGGCGATTGAGACAGTCAGCGGGACGGAAGAAATTGAAACCTTAAAGGCGTACCTATGTAGAAAGCGGGAAATCAAACTCATAAAAATCCCTTATACATTAGGAAACAGCGAAGCCGACTTCGCCGAGAAAATCAAAAAAGCGTTTCGCAGCATACATATTTTCATAACCTCGAATGAAGATGAAGATATAGCGTTTATCCGGCAGAGGTTTTTTGAATGGAGAAAGGAACAGCAAAAATAAAGGAGGCAGTCCAATGAAAAATGATAAGTTCCATATATATCTTGATGATGATGAGTACAGACAAGTCGTACAATGTTTGATTTCTCTCAAAAATGCTCTCATCGAGCAAGGCAGATACACGGACGCAGTAGATGAAGTCCTTATCAAATTCACGAAAGCACGAAAGAAAAAGGTTGCCGTTCAATACATCTGAATAAAAAATAGCCAAGCCGCTTGTTTCTCTACGGAGAAGCAGGCGGCTTTTTTGTGTTTTTAGGACAATTTTCAAGGTCAAAAAAATTTTTTTCAAAAAATTTTTCAAAAATAGGTTGCGTTTTGGCACTCCAATTCCAAATAAGTGAAGGGACTAATTTCCGAACACGAAATCTCCCCCTTCACAGTACCTTGAAAATTGAATAGACAGGCACTAAGGACATTAGTTCTGATGAATAGCCCGAAGGTGGGTACGCCGTGACTTTTCCTATTGATATACGGAGAACGAGCGAGAATCCCCGACCTGAAATTCAGCTTGCTACTGAAACGGCAATGACAGTCAGAATGATAATGATACTTCTCTACGGAGCTGGCGGAGTACCCGGCAGAGGTGAGATTCCTATGATACGGTTTCGCAAACCGTAACCTTAGTGCTTCCCGTACAAAGCGACTTGCTTTCCGCAGGGGGCGTTGAGAACAAATACTGCGGTCTTTACATAGCCGCCTCTTATTGAGGCAGGCTGTGAAATCTATGAAAGGAGGTAAAGCCGGAGATGTCAAACTGCAAGACCATTGCGGTATGCAATCAAAAAGGCGGTGTGGGCAAGACCACGACTACGGTCAATTTAGGCGTCGGACTTGCTATGCAAGGGAAAAAGGTGCTTCTGATTGACGCTGATCCGCAGGGCGATTTAACGACCTGCCTCGGCTGGAGGGATAGCGACAGCCTTTCCGTAACGCTGACAGAGAAATTACAGGCAATCATATCGGAGCAGGAGCAAAATCCTTTTGACGGTATTCTGCAACATAAAGAGAAAGTAGACCTTGTACCGTCTAATCTCAGTCTATCGTCATTGGAAATGACGCTTGTAACGGCGATGAGCCGAGAGAGCGTCCTGAAGAATTATCTGAGCCTTGTAAAAGACAAATATGATTATGTCCTCATTGACTGTATGCCGAGCTTGGGTATGATTACCTTTAACGCTCTAACGGCGGCGGACAGCGTGATTATCCCTGTTCAGGCGCAGTATCTTCCCGCTAAGGGAATGACGCAGCTTTTGGGGACGATTGCGAAAGTGAGGAAACACACAAACGCCGATTTGAAAATCGACGGTATTCTTCTGACGCTTGTGGACGGAAGGACAAATCTTGCGAAAAGCACAGTGGAAGCACTCAGGGAGAATTTCGGCAGCCATATCAGGATATATAGATCAATGATTCCGGCAGCCGTAAAAGCCGCAGAGGTATCTTCTAAAGGGACGAGTATCTACGCCTACGAGCCAAACAGTCCGGTGTCTAAGGCTTACGCCAGTTTCACAAAGGAGGTGTTAGCCGATGGCAGGCAGAAAGAGCGACTTCACGCTGCCCACGAACACGCTCGATGAGCTGTTTTCCTCTCAGGAGGAAAGGGACGAAGCGAAGCTGTCTAAAATCAGGGATATTCCGCTTGAGGAAATCGACGATTTCCCCGACCACCCGTTTAAGGTGCGGGAAGATGAGGATATGTTTCAGCTTGTGGAAAGTATCAAAGAGCGTGGCGTGATTACTCCCGCTACGGTAAGGCAGAAGGAGGACGGCAGATACGAGCTTATTTCAGGACACAGGCGAAAAAAGGCTTGTGAGCTTGCCGGATTTGAAACGCTCAGATGTGAGGTGGTAGACCTCGACCGTGATGAAGCTACGATTTTAATGGTCGAAAGCAACTTCCAACGGTCGCAGATACTTCCCTCGGAAAAAGCCCACGCATATAAAATGCGGCTTGACGCTATGAAAAGACAGGCAGGCAGACCGAGAAAAGAAAATTTAGTCCCAGTGGGACAAAATTATTCAAGGGAAGAACTTGCGTCTCAAAGCGGCGAGAGTCAAACGCAAATCCAGCGTTATGTGCGCCTTACAAATCTTGTTCCTGAATTGCTCGAATTTGTAGACGAGGGCAGGATTAAAATGCGCCCCGCCGTTGAACTGTCCTATCTGAACGAGGACTGCCAAAGGGATTTGGTGGACGAAATCGACTTGAACGATTGTACCCCGTCCCACGATCAGGCAATCCGTATGCGGAAGTTTTTCGAGGAAGGCAAGCTGACAACAGAAGCGATTTCTGCGATTATGAGCGAGGAAAAGCCGAATCAGCGTGAGAAGATTGTTTTGCGTGGGGACAGGGTGCGAAGCCTGATCCCGAAAAATATCCCCATCAACCAAACGGAGGAGTATGTCTGCAAGGCGCTGGAGCATTACAACAAGTTTTTGCGTAACCGTGCCGAGCGTGACAGCAGGTAAGGCGGAGTGTGTTTTTCTTCTTCCCCTTCCTCACACTCCAACCCCTAAACTATCTCACTATCCGAAAGAATAAAACTATCTCACATACTTACAGCTATCTCACCTAACTCAATCTATCTCAGAAAAACGCACCATTCCAAAACACAGGAGGTATGTCCTATGATGTAAGATTAACCTTCGTTTCACACCTTTGCCTGAAATGCTGTTTCGCATTACAATGGCGGCAGAAAAGGAGTGAAACGCAATGAAAACAAAAACGGTTGTTTTTTTATTGGCTCTTTTGCTGATCGTGCTTGCAGGCTGCAACAATACCCCGCCGAATGAAGATAAGCCGCAGCCGTTTTCTTTTTCGGAGAGTGTTCAAAGCACCTCTGAATCCGAAGCGCCTGCGGGAAAGGAAAGCAAGGAGGTTGAAACAACGCCTGAAGCCGTACAGGAATCAGAGCCGGAAAAGCAGGAAGAAACAACGGAAACGGATACGGTCAGCTCCGAACAGCCTCAGACTGATTCTGATAACAGGCAGGCGGCACAGTCCGCCGAACAACCCGATAAAGCGGATAAGACCGAACATTCCGTATCCACACCGCAGCCGGATATACCAAAAGAAAGTGAAACGCCTGAGCCGCCTGAAATGGAAGAAACGACGAGCGAAACTAAAACTGACTTTGACATTGACTACTGGATTTCCTTTGCAAAAGGTTACGCTCAGAGCGTGGGGCTTCTGTTAGACAGCGAGGCGGTTTACTGTTGGGATAATCCGATCCGTGCCGGAGCGCACTGCAAATATCTTGAAAGGGATATTCACAGCCGCTTAGATCGGTACAAGGCTGACGAAGAAATCACAGCCGTATGGATTTGGGCGGAGGAAGTCTCCGACGGAATCTATGACATCTATATCGGCTATGCTTAAATTTAATATTCCATTTAGAGAACGCACCGAAAAAAACGGTGCGTTTTTTCATTTCAAGGAGGATTTCAGATGAAAATTAAGAAACCAAAACGCATTATGTCGTTGTTTCTTGCGGCTCTGATGTGCGTGACTTCCCTTGTGGGGATTGGTACGACAGCTTATGCCGCCGAAGAAACCGATGATGTATATCTCGTTTCGTTCCCCCGTGACGGGGACTCGAATTACAACGCCGAATGGGGACACAGCAACCTGAGCCTTATGAACGGCTGGAAAACAGGCACTTCCCGTTATACAACCGTCCGTGCGATGGGATCGTACAATGGAAATATCTGCTACTGCATTGAGATCGGCGTCCCGCAGCAGACCGGAGACAGCTTTACCAAAAAGGGCGAGGATTTTTGGGACAACTACCCTTCGTCCTATAACAGCACCATTTCTCCTGACGATATTAAGCTGTTCATTGGTCGTATCTTCCAGTACGGCTATACGGGAACAATCTCAACCTCGTGGCGTTCTCAGAACGAGGGCGGCGATAAGCTGGCTCACGCAGTCGCTACACAGCTTCTCATTTGGGAAACCGTGATCGGCGAGCGTGATGAAAACTTTAACAAGGTCAGCACAGGCGGCAAGGACGCTGTTCTGGATCAGATCAGCCCTAACCACCCTCTTTATGACAAAATTATGAGCTACTACAATTCAATGGCGGCAAGTGTGCAGAAGCATTCCAAGCTGCCGAGCTTCCTTTCCAAAACGCCGGGAAGCGCACAGGAGATCGAGCTTGAATGGGATGGCTCTAAGTACACGGTTACGCTGACGGACAGCAACAATGTCCTTTCGGGATATAAGTTCTCGTCCAATGATTCGGGCGTTCAGTTCTCCGTAAGCGGAAACAAGTTGACGATTACTGCCGAGAAAGCGCCGAGCGACGGGCTGACGATTACCGCAGAGAAAACAGCGCAGAGAAAAGGCGTTATCACTTGGACGGACGGTATCTATGGACCGAACGGCGGTGTGCAGGATACCGTAACCTATGCTCAGACGGTCAATGATCCGGTTAAGGGATTCCTTAAATTAAAGGTTTCCTATGGATCAGCGAAAATCGTCAAAACCAGTGAGGACGGAAAAGTTGACGGTATTTCCTTCCGTATTCAGGGTAACGGCATTGATAAAACCGTTAAGACAGAAAACGGCGGTCAGATTCAGGTAGATAACCTAATGCCCGGAGTATATACCGTAACCGAGCAGGAATATGACCGCTACGAGCCGCAGGAGTCCCGCAGAGTAACCGTAGTTGCGGGGCAGGTTGCGACCGTCAATTTCAACAATACGCTGAAGCGTGGCGATATTGAGGTTATCAAATCCTCGGAGGATAACTTCAATGAGGGCGTGACCTTCCACCTTTACGGCACATCGCTCTCCGGTATTGCCGTGGACGAGTATGCGGTTACGGATAAAAACGGTGTGGCGACCTTTGAAGATGTGCTGATTAGCGGCACAACGCCGTACACCATCGAGGAAGTGGATACAGCTATTCGCTATGTCGTTCCCGCAGATCAGACCGCACCCGTCAAGTGGAATGAAGTCACTACCCGCAATTTCACGAATATCCTGAAGAAGTTTACCGTTACCGTGACCAAGAGCGACGCTGAGACGGGAACGGCTCAGGGGAACGCCTCGCTTGCAGGTGCAAAATACGGGATTTTCAAAGGCGACCAGCTCATTGACGAATACTATACCGATGAAAACGGTCAGTTTGTCACGCAAGAATATATTTGCGGCTCGGATTGGACGATTAAGGAACTGGAGCCGAGCGAAGGCTATTTGCTTGATCCGACCGTCCATAAGGTCGGCGCAGAGCCGGAGCTTTATACCATCGAGCATAACCAGACCGCAAATGATGTAAACGAACAGGTCATCAAGGGCAATATCGCCATTATCAAACATACGGACGATGGCGAGACGCAGATCGAAACACCCGAAGAAGGCGCAGTTTTTGAAGTGTATCTCAAGTCCGCAGGCTCTTTTGCGAACGCAAAGGAATCCGAGCGTGATACGCTCATTTGTGATGAGAACGGCTTTGCACAGACAAAGGATATGCCTTACGGTATTTATACCGTCCATCAGGTATCCGGTTGGGAAGGCAGGGAGCTGATGGATGATTTTGATGTGTTCATCGCAAAAGACGCTCAGACCTACCGCTATCTGATTAACAACAGCAATTTTGAAAGCTATATCCAAGTAGTCAAGGTAGACGCAGAAACGGGCAAGAACATTCCCTATGCGGGCGCAGGATTCCAGATTTATGATCCGTCCGGCAATCTTATCACGATGGAGTTTACTTATCCTACCCCGACAACCGTTGACACTTTCTATACCGACGCTAACGGTTCGCTCGTAACGCCGGAAACACTGCCTTACGGTCAGGGCTTTTCTATCGTTGAGGTACACAGCCCTTATGGATATGTCCTTGATTCCACACCCGTCTATTTTGATGTAACAGAAGAAAATTCTTCTGAGGAAAGCGGGGTAACAGTGATTAAAGTCGAAAAAACCAATATGCCGCAGAAAGGCACGATCAGCATTGAAAAGACAGGCGAGGTATTCTTCGGCGTTTCGGTAAGCGGCGGAACAGATGAAAACGGGCAGGAGCTTCCCGTTATCTATCAGCCGGTTTATGAAACACAGGGGCTTCCCGATACCGTTTATGAAATCCGTGCCGCCGAAGATGTGGCAACGCCTGACGGAACTCTCCGATACAGTAAGGGCGAGCTGGTCGATACGGTTACGACCGATGAAACCGGCTTTGCAAAAAGCAAGGAACTCTACCTCGGAAAATATGAGATAAAAGAGGTCAAGGCAGGCTATGGAATGGTGCTGAGCAGTGAAGTCCATACCGTAGAACTCATTTACGCCGGACAGAATGTAGCTGTAACCGAAACGGCGACTTCCTTTGTCAATGAACGGCAGAAGGTTGAGGTAAGCCTTGAAAAAACGCTGGAGACAAACGAGCTGTTTGGTATCGGCAATAACGGAGAAATCAAAAATATCAGCTTCGGTTTGTTCGCCGATGAGGAGCTTGTATCCGCAAGCGGCACTTCCATTCCAAAAGACGGACTGCTTGAAATCATCACGCTTGATGAAAACGGCAGAGCGACCGTGGGGACTGACCTGCCTTTGGGCAGCTATTATGTAAAAGAGCTGGCGACAGACGAGCATTATCAGCTCAGCGGCGAAAAATATCCCGTTGTATTTGAGTATGCGGGACAGGAAACCGCAACGGTTGTGATTGCCGTAAATGACGGAGAGCCGATGGAAAACAAGTTGATTTACGGCTCGGTATCCGGCAAAAAGGTTGATGAAAACGGCGAAGGACTCGGAGGAGCGCTCATTGGTCTGTTTAAGACGGATGATGTGGAATTTACCGAAGAAAATGCCCTGATGACCGCCGTATCCGGCGATGATGGCAGCTTCGCCTTTGAGAATGTACCTTACGGAAACTGGTATATCCGTGAGATCAAGCCGTTGACGGGATTCGTCCTTAATGAAACCGTCTATGATGTGAACATCTCGGAGAATGAACAAGTCGTTGAAATTGAAATCGTCAATGAGCTGGTGCGTGGCAATATTGCTCTTACGAAGGTGGACGCTGAATATACCGATACGAAACTGACGGGCGCTGTGTTTGAGGTCTATAAGGACTCCAACGATAACGGCGAGCTGGACAGCGAGGACGAGCTGATCGGCACACTGACCGAAAAAGAAATCGGGCAGTATGAAATGAACGATTTGCTCTACGGGCGCTACTTCATTTTGGAATCAGCAAGCCCGGATTCGTATATCCGTGACGAGGGCGTGTACGAGGTATTCATCGACACGGACGGTAAGACCTATCAGGTGGAAAACACAGAGGGCAAAGGCTTTGCAAACGAGCCTATGCGTGGGAACTTAAAAATCGTGAAAACATCGTCTGACGGAAAGGTGGAAGGTTTTGCTTTCCGCATTACCGGAGCAAACGGATATGATGTTACCCTTGAAACAGATGAAAACGGCGAAATCTTCCTCGAAGGTCTGCGGATCGGCGAGTACAAGATTTCCGAAGTAAATAATTCTGTTTCCGCTATGTATATCCTGCCTGCTGACAAGGAAGCTGCGGTACAGGTAGGCTCTACCACGGTCGTTGAAATGCACAATGAGCTGAGAGATACGCCGAAAACTGGAGATAACAGCAAGCTCGGTCTTTGGCTTGCTCTTGCGGGCGTATCGGTAGCAGGCATTGCGGCTTGCGGTATCATCGGCTTTAAGAAAAAGAAGAAGGAGGATAACTAATGGAACTGAAAGCGATTATCGGAATTGCTTTGGTCGTCTTTATCGTAGGCGGCTTTATCTTTTTGCAGATCCGTAACAGAAAGAAAAAGTAAGAACTTCTGCGGGGGCGGGGCTTAAAAACTCCGCCCCCTTTTTCTATTTTGGGAGGCTTAAATGAGAAACCTTAAAACGATTGAAAACCGAGTGCTTGCGGTGTTAAAGGAACACCCCGAAGCACGAAATGACGATATGAAGCTGTATCTGCTTGTCAGCAAGGCGTGTATCTATGATACCCACGGTATCAGCTATTTCAGTTTTGAAGATGTGATGAGCAATTACAAGGCTTACGGTATCCCCTGCTTTGAGAGTATCCGAAGGACAAGGCAAAAAATTCAGGCGAAGTACCCTGAACTTGGCTGTTCCCCCGAAGTACGCAGGGCAAGGCATAAAATGCAGCGTGTCTATTCTGACTACGCTAAAAACTAAGATGGGAGGTAAAAGAAAATGGCAGCGAAGAAAAACGCAAACACCGCTTTGCAGCAGAAAGTAAAGGTGCTGGCGAAGCTCTATGATTCCGGCTGTAAAACGGAAAAGGATTTGAAGGGGCTGAGCCTGCAAAGCATTTTGAAAATCCCCGATATATCCGTTTCCGATATGACGGTTATCACAGAGCTTCAGGAGCAGATCGCAAAAAACAGGCTCTTTTCCTATTTGGGAGGTGCGGATGATGAGCAGGAATCAAAGCAAAATGAATAAGGAAAAACAGATTTTTGAGAATCAAATAAGCCTGAATCTCAGGGAAGATAAGACTTTGGAGATTTATGTAGGCGACAGTCTTGCCGCCGAAATTTCCGATGGACGGCTGGATATGGAGTTTGCAAAAGAAATTCTGGAAGGGCTTGATTATGAAATCAACGAAAGTAGTTTCACAATCCGACCGCTTCATACGGACGAACAAAAATACACTTACAAGCAGAGTACGCAGATCGAGGGACAGACCGGAAATATCGGTTATCTTCGTGGCGACTTCGGCGCAGGCGGCAAAGAGTTCTTTTCCTCTTGGTTTGACCACAGGCGGGATTTGAAAACGGACGAGTTCAAAAGCGAGCTGGACGAGGTTATCAACGCCCTTCGTTCCGAAGAATATGGGCTGTTAAAGAGCCGCACGGTTATGGCGCAGTATGCAGAGAAATATCCCGACAGCGCCTTTCAGGGCAACTATGCGACCGAGTACGGTTTCCGTACCGACACCGAAAAATACAGCTTCCTGATACGGTGCAATCCTGCCCGTGGGGACTACAATTTTTACTGCTACTGCTATGTGCGGGAATGGCTCGACCGCCATATGGAAAAGGCGAGCCGTGGAATCCGCTTTATTACGCCGGATTACAAAGAAAAATTCAAAATCCCCGATGGAGATAAAATCCGCATTACCCTGAGCGACGGAGAACAGCTTGACCGCACCTGCCGATATATTGACGACTATCATTTAGAGGTTGGCAGCAACCTCTACCATATCTGCGAGTTCGCCGAACGGATGGAGCAAAACGGCAATACCGTGATACCACTCCGTTCTTCTCTGCCGGAGCAGTGCTATGTGTTCGTGCAGACGGAAAACTGCGCCGGCATTGTCAAAAAGGGCGAAAGCGGATTTTACCGCACGGATATTCAGGGCGGCAAGCCCAGTGAAACAAACGCCCTTGTGAATGAGATGAACGAAAAACTCGGCTTGTCGAAAGGTCAGGCAGAAGCAATGAAGGCAGGCTCAATGTTCGGTTGGGATACCCCTGCTGCCGATCCGAAAAGTTATGATAAAAACGGTATTCCCGTAAAACCGAAACAGAAAGACTATGAAAGATAGGAGGTGCATAACCGATGGCACGAAAGTACGACCTGATTTCCGAGCTGTACCGCCGTACCGCACACGCTGTTGTTTCCGATGTTCAGAACTGGCAAGCCTTTTTACGCTGCGCCTGCCGGAACTACCGTCTGCGCTTTGACGAGCAGCTTCTCATCTACGCCCAAAGACCGGACGCAACGGCGGTATTGGAAATCGAGCGATGGAACGATAAATTCGAGCGTTGGGTAAACCGTGGCGCTAAGGGTATCGCCGTATTTGAGGACGCCGACCGGAGCAGGCAGCGCTTAACCCATTACTTCGATATTTCCGATACCCACGAAAGCCGCTATTCCCGCCCCGTTCCGATTTGGGAGATGAAGCCGGAATATACGGATGATGTGATCGAATCCCTTGAAAGCACCTTCGGCGAGCTGGAAAACAGGGAAAGCCTTGCGGACGCAGTGCTGAGCGCCGCTAAAAACGCTGTGGAAGATAATATTCCCGACTATTTGGGCGATCTGATGTATGCCGCAGATGATAGCTTCCTCTACGGTCTTTCGGAGGATATGATTACCGCTATGTATAAAAAGGCGGTAACAAACAGCGTGGCGTATATGATGATGACAAGGCTTGGAATAGATACCGAGCCGTTTTATGAAGCGGAGGATTTTTCCGTTATCACAAATTTCAATACGCCCGAAACCTTAAACGCCCTCGGCATTGCGTCAAGCGATATTGCGGAGATGGGGCTTGGGGAAATCTCCCGTACTGTTCTTGCTCTTGAAAGGCAAAATCGCATCATTGCGGACAGAGAAAAACCTGATTACAATAAGGCTGAAAATAAAAGCGAAAGGAGCTTTGAAAATGAACGAGCTGACATACACAATGCAGGGCGATTACAATCTTCCCGACCTGACAATGCCGCAGCAGCCGGAGGTAACTTTGGGCAGGTACGCTCAGATGAGGCGGAAATTTCTCAAAGAACACCACAAAATCCGATACTACAATCTTCTGACGAGCTGCACCCTGACACAGCATTTAGCGGAAACAGAGCAGACAGCGATGAAGCTGGAAGAAACCCTGATGAAGCAGATGGCGGCGCAGGAGGGCTTGACCGAGAGTCTGAAAGCGGCGGATATGATGAAGTGGGTGCAGGAAATGAACAATCTGAGAAACAGAGTGCAGGAAATCGTGAAAGCGGAGGTCATCTTCGCTTAGATTATTACGACCGAAGCAACGAGGACAAAAGCCTGCTGTTTTTCAGCGGGGACGATACCATTCGTGAAATCCTCGGCACAACGCCTCACTTAAAAGCCTCGAAAGAGGAAATTCGTGCTTTTTATGAACACAATCTCGATAACGCCGCCCGTACCGAATATATCAAGGGTGTTTTCAATAACGACTATACCGAACTGATTTTGAGCGACGGGCGGCGAGTCGGGTACAAAACTTGGCAGAATGTGCTCCAGCTTTGGGAGGGAAATTATGCAGACCGAATAGCACAAGGCTTCTATGATTGGAGCGTGATCGCACAGCACTTTGAAGCAATGCGGCTGCTCGGCGAATTGCAGGATACAATGAAGCCGTTACCGTCTATGGACGGACAACTGAATTTTTTGGATATGCAGGCAGAGGAAAAGCCCTCTGCTTTTTCTTTTTCTCAGGAGATCATTGATACGATTCTTACCCGTGGGAGCGGTATATCTGAGGGAAAGTTCCGTATCTATGAACAGTTTGAAAAGAGTCTGTCGGCTAAAGAAAACACCGATTTTCTGAAAAATGAATACGGTTGGGGCAGTGCTTATCCCGTTATTGTTGGCACAGGCATTGATGAACAGCACGACGGAAAAGGAATTTTGATCTCAAAAGGCATTGGGGACGATAAGCCGCATATCCGGCTGACTTGGACTCAGGTAGAAAAGCGGATTGCCGAACTGATACGCCTCGACCGCTATCTTAATCCAAAGGAAAAAGAGATTTACCCACAGTGGCTTGAAAAGCAGGAGGAACGCCGAGCGGAACTTGCCGAAGAACAGAGAAATCGTGAAATTCTCTCCTCTGCTCCACCCGAACAGGAATCGGCGCAGGTGGCTGAAAGCGAGCCGCAGCAGGAAGCGCACTACGCCTATCATCTCGGCGATACGGTATATATGGGCGCTGACGAGTATGAAATCCTTGCCTTTGATGATAAGCGTGTCGTTCTTCACGATATGCAGTACCCGTTGTTCCAAAAGGAATTGGAACGGAATGAGTTTGACAGCAAAGTGCGGGAAAACCCGATGAATGACCACCTGAAGGAAACGAATCAAGTGGCGGTTACAGAGCAGCAGCCTCGTTTCAATTCTATCGAGTTTGAAAAGCTCATTCCCCATAATATGCGTTTCAAGGAAACCGCTTTGGTAAACGGCAATGAGATGTATTGGGTAACGCAGGAGATTTTTGCTGCCGGGGATTTAAGAAAGTTCCAGCAGGCTGTTCAGAGCTACAACGGGGATATTAAAAAATTCTATGTTACGCCCCGTGATCTAAGCCCGTCCTACTCTTTTGAGGAGGATATGGAAAACAAGGTTTTGGCAGTCATCACTCCCGACACTATCCTGCAAGACGATTATATTCAGGCTGTCCGAAACGAAGGACTTGGCGATTACCTTCAGCCGGAGGAAAAAGCTGATTCGGCTGAAGCACCTGCCTTTGACATTGGTATGGGGTATCTCGGAAACGGTCTTACCGTCTGGAACAGAGCCGTAGAAGAAAACGGCGATTATCAGACGATTGCTCATATCAGCAACGAGGGCGAAATCCACTACTATGTGGACGGTCTGCCTGAAGATGTGGTCGCAAGGATCAAACAGGCGGCGGCACAGGAACAGCAAAAAGCGTTATTCTCTGCCACTTATAAAATCGGCGATAAGGTTAATTTAGACGGAAAGCCGTTTGAAATTACACGGGTAGATGACTGGAATGTTGAGCTGATGGATCGCTCTGTGCAAAATCCGCAGCCTCGCTTGGAACGCAAGGACAGCTTTATGCGGCTTGTTCAGCAGAATGAGCGCAGCAGCTTTACGGACGCTTACCGTGAGTACAGCGAAATTAAGAGTGCTAATCCCGACAGCCTTGTGCTGTATCAAATGGGCGATTTCTTTGAGGTTTACGGCAAGGACGCACAGACCGTAAGCGAAGCGCTGGAGCTGAATCTTGCTTCCCGTTCCATCGGCGGCAATCAGCGAACACAGATGTGCGGCTTTCCGTCAAACCGCTTGGAAACCTATGTAAATTTGCTGCTTGACCGTGGTTTTGATGTGGCGGTCTGCTCTTTGGAAAACGGAGGACGCAGCACTCGAAACATCGTATCGACCAATAAGGAAGATCCGGTGCAGTCGCAGCCAGTCGGCAGAATTGATTATTTGCATACGGACGGGACGGTGCGGGAAAGCGTTGAATACACCAGCCCGTATCAGTTTGAAAAAGACATTAAGGAGGAAACTTTCTACGGCGTTCCTTTTACCGTCATTTTCTATAAGGATAAAGACGGGAACACCGTACCGCAAGATTTTATCGGCAGCCTTGATCCACAACCGAAAGGCGTAAAAATCATTGATTCGCCCTATCTTGCAAATGATAGAGCAGATGAAATGCTCAGGCAGGCGGAGAAAATTGCAGAAGAAAATGCACTCCCGCCTGATGAGAGATTTTTTGTCATTGAAACCGATGAAGGCTATGCCATTTGGGACGATTTGACAGAAGCAATCTATATCGACGATGAAGGCGTCAGCGAGGAATTTAAGAGCGAGTGGCAGGCAAACGACTACTTGGAGCAGGTCAAAAAATCTGTTTCTGAAAAGGAAGCTGCCGAATGGCTTTATGTGGAACGGGCAAAGCAGAATATATCTGCCGAACAACCTGAGCAAAATGAAGCCGAGTCATTCACGCCTGCGTTTAGTCAGCAGAAACGCTCACGGATACAAACCTTTGATCTGCACCCTGAAATCCCGTTATCCGAACGGCATACCTTTGACCTTGCTTCCCACGAAGTGCCGGAAACAGGCAAAAAAGAACGCTTCCGCAGAAATATGGCGGCAATCAATGTGCTGAAAGAATGTGAGTTTGACAATCGCTTTGCAACGCCCGAAGAACAGGAAATCCTTTCGCAGTATGTCGGTTGGGGCGGTATTCCAGAAGCATTTGATGAAAATAATTCCTCGTGGGCGGACGAGTTTATCGAGCTTTATACCGCCCTTTCTCCCGATGAGTATGAAAGCGCAAGGGCAAGCACACTGACTGCGTTCTACACCCCGCCTGTGGTTATTTCCTCGATCTACAAGGCAATGGAACAGATGGGATTTAAGGAGGGCAATATCTTGGAGCCTTCCTGCGGTATCGGCAACTTTATCGGTATGCTGCCCAGTTCAATGCAGGACAGCAAAATCTACGGCGTTGAGATTGATAAGATTTCGGCAGGTATCGCACAGCAGCTTTATCAAAAAACCTCGATAGCGGCGCAGCCGTTTGAGGAAGCAACTATTCCAGACAGCTTCTTTGACGCTGTGATCGGCAATGTGCCTTTTGGCGACATTCGAGTGAATGACAGGAGGTATAACAAACATAACTTTTTAATCCACGACTACTTTTTTGCGAAGTCCTTAGACAAGCTCAGACCGGGCGGCGTGATGGCGCTCATCACAAGCAAAGGCACAATGGACAAGGAAAATCCAGCCGTGCGGAAGTATATCGCACAGCGAGCCGACCTTCTCGGCGCTATTCGTCTGCCGAATAACACCTTTAAGGGAAACGCCGGAACAGAGGTCGTTTCGGATATTTTGATATTACAGAAGCGTGACAGACTTATTGACCTTGAGCCGGAGTGGGTACACCTGAATACCGACGAAAACGGTGTGAAGATGAACGCCTACTTTGTCGATCACCCTGAAATGGTATTAGGCGAATGGAAAACCGTGTCCGGCAGATTCGGCGAGGAAGATACCGTTGTACCCTATGAAAATGCTGACCTTGCCGAGCTTTTGGACGAAGCCATCTCCAATATCCACGCAGAGATCACGGATTACGAAGTGGACGAGGAACTGACCGAAGAAGATAACTCCATTCCCGCCGATCCCGAAGTACGCAACTTTTCCTATACGGTTGTGGACGATAAAATCTATTACCGTGAAAATTCCCGAATGACTCCGGTTGAATGTTCGGCAACGGCTGAAAACCGGATTAAAGGTATGATTGCCATAAGGGACAGTGTTCGCAGCCTGATTGAAATGCAGACTGCCGACTATCCAGATTATGAAGTCGAAAAGGAACAGCAGAAGCTAAATGCGCTTTACGATACTTTTTCCAATAAATACGGACTGATCAATTCCCGTGCGAATATGTCCGCCTTTTCGCAGGACAGTTCTTTTGCGCTGCTCTCCGCACTGGAGATACTTGATGAGAACGGGGAGCTTGAACGCAAGGCGGATATGTTCACGAAACGGACGATCAAGCCGCACACCCCTGTTACCTCGGTTGATACCGCCAGCGAAGCGCTTGCCGTATCTATGGGCGAAAAAGCCTGTGTGGATATGGAATATATGTGTTCTCTCACGGGCAAGACCGAGCAGGAAATCTATGAGGAATTAAAAGGCGTTATCTTCCTGAATCCGATGTACGGCTACGGCGGCAGTGATGAGCAAAAGTACCTGATGGCGGACGAATATCTTTCCGGCAATGTGCGGGAAAAGCTCGCTTGGGCGAAAAAATCCGCAGAAGTTTACCCCGAAGATTACAACATCAATGTAGAAGCGCTGGAAAAGGTACAGCCGAAAGACCTGACTGCCAGCGAGATTTTCGTGCAGCTCGGCACGACTTGGTTGCCGGAAGAAATCGCACAGCAGTTTATGTACGAGTTTTTGGATACGCCCGTTTATGCGAGATGGAATATCAAAGTCCATTACTCAAAGCTGACGGGCGAATGGAATGTGGAGGGAAAATCCTATGACCGTGGAAATCTGAAAGCCTATAATACCTATGGCACAAAGCGTGTCAATGCCTACAAAATTATTGAAGATACGCTCAATATGAAAGATGTGCGTGTCTTTGACTATATCGAAGATGATGAGGAAAAAAAGAAAGCTGTCCTCAATAAAAAGGAAACCGCTATCGCCCAGTCAAAGCAGGAGCTTATCAAGCAGGGCTTTCAGGATTGGGTATGGCGTGATCCTGCAAGACGGGAAAAGCTGGTGCGGCTGTATAACGACAAATTCAACAGTATCCGCCCCCGTGAGTATGACGGGAGCCATATCATTTTTAGTGGTATGAATCCGGAAATCGAGCTTCGGGAACATCAGAAAAATGCGGTCGCCCATATCCTTTACGGCGGGAATACCTTATTGGCACACGCTGTGGGTGCGGGCAAGACCTTTGAAATGACTGCCGCCGCTATGGAGTCCAAGCGGCTTGGACTTTGCAATAAATCCCTCTTTGTCGTGCCGAATCATTTGACGGAGCAGTGGGCGGCGGAGTTCTTGCAGCTCTATCCGGCGGCAAATATTTTGGTTGCTACGAAGAAAGACTTTGAGATGAAAAACCGAAAACGCTTCTGCGGCAGGATTGCCACAGGCGATTATGACGCTGTGATTATCGGTCACTCGCAGTTTGAAAAAATCCCGATAAGCATTGAAAGACAGAGGGCTGTTTTAGAACAGCAACTTAGTGATATTATCGAAGGGATTGCGGATATAAAGAGAAACCGTGGCGACCGTTTTTCGGTCAAGCAGCTTGAAAAGACGAAGAAATCCCTGCAAACGAAGCTGGAAAAGCTGAACGATCAATCAAGAAAGGATGATGTCGTAACCTTTGAAGAACTCGGTATAGACAGACTTTTCATAGATGAAAGCCATTATTACAAGAATCTGTATCTTTACACGAAAATGCGGAATGTGGGCGGTATCGCTCAGACGGAAGCGCAGAAATCTTCCGACCTCTTTATGAAATGCCGCTACCTTGATGAGATTACTGGAGGGCGTGGCGTCGTGTTTGCAACAGGTACGCCGATCTCAAACAGTATGGTTGAACTGTATACGATTCAGAGATATTTGCAGTACAGGACGCTTCAAGAACACGATTTACAGCACTTTGACGCTTGGGCGTCGATGTTCGGCGAGACGGTCACGGCGGTAGAGCTTACACCCGAAGGAACGGGATACAGAGCGAAAACACGCTTTGCGAAATTCAATAATCTGCCCGAACTGATGGCGATGTTCAAGCAGGTGGCAGACATCAAAACCGCAGATATGCTCGATCTTCCCGTACCGGAAGTGGAGTATCATAACATCGCCGTGAAGCCGTCACAGGTGCAGAAGGAAATGGTCACCTCTCTCGGCGAACGAGCCGAAAAGATAAGGGGCGGCGGTGTGGATTCCAGCGTAGATAATATGCTCAAAGTTACGAACGACGGGCGGAAGCTCGCCCTTGACCAGCGAATGATGAATCCAATGTTACCCGATGAGGAAGGCAGTAAAGTCAACGCCTGCGTAAATGAAGTATTCCGTATATGGGAGGAAAACAGCGATAAAAAGCTGACGCAGCTTCTCTTTTGCGACCTTTCCACTCCAAAGGGAGCAGGCGAATTTTCCGTCTATACGGATATACGACAGAAGCTGATCGAGCGTGGTATTCCCGAATCGGAAATCAAGTTTATCCACGAGGCAGATACCGAGACGAAGAAACAGGAGCTGTTCAAAAAGGTGCGCCGTGGCGAAGTGCGAATCCTGATGGGCAGTACCCAGAAAATGGGTGCGGGGACGAATGTGCAGAATAAAATCATCGCTTCCCACGACCTTGACTGCCCGTGGCGACCTGCCGATCTGGAGCAGCGTGCCGGACGGACGGTGCGGCAGGGCAACGAAAACCCGAAGGTCGGTCTGTACCGATATGTTACGGAAGGGACTTTTGACGCATACTGCTGGCAGCTCGTAGAGGGCAAGCAGAAGTTCGCAAGTCAGATTATGACGAGCAAATCGCCCGTGCGTTCCTGTGAAGATGTGGACGCTACTGCTCTTTCCTATGCGGAGATCAAAATGCTTGCGGCGGACAATCCGCACATCAAGGAAAAAATGGATTTGGATATTCAGGTGCAGAAGCTGCGTCTTTTGAAGTCAAATTATCTCTCTGAGAAGTACGAGCTGGAGGACAAGATCATCAAATACTACCCGACAACAATCGCTCGGACGAAAGAGACGATTGCGGGACTGGAAAAGGACATATCACTTGCAAAAGAACACCCGAAGCCTCTTGACGATACCTTTGTAGGGATTGAGGTTAAGGGTGTTTCTTATTCCGAAAAAGCGGAAGGCGGACAGAAAATCATTGACGCCTGCAAGGAAATGACCTCGCCCGATCCCGTCCCTCTCGGTAAGTACAGAGGCTTTGAGTTGGAGCTTTCCTTTGATACCTTTGAAAAAGCCTATCAGGTAAAAATCAAGGGCAGCCTTTCCCGTTCCGTCTCTTTAGGCACGGACGCTATCGGCAACATTACCCGAATCGACAATGCCATTGAGAAAATCCCTGAACGGCTGGAGACGAAAAAGCAGGAGCTTGAAACCGTTCTCCAGCAATTTGATACTGCGAAAAAGGAGGTTGAAAAACCGTTCGACAAGGAAGAAGAACTGACCGAAAAAACAAATCGGCTCAATGTCCTTAATGGCTTGCTCAATGTGGATAAGCGAGAAAATGAGTTGGTGGACAGTGCGCCGGACGAGGGCGACAGCGTACCCACTCCAAAGGAAAGAGCCTACGAGCGCTAATTCTTTTGCGGTATGGGAGAAATCTCATACCGCCTTTACATAGTAAGTTCTCTGAACTGCTGTGTCAGTAAAAATAGAACTGTGGCTTCCTTGTGCGAGTAATGCTTTGGTTTTATAATATGAGACATCATACAAAGAAAAGAGGTAAAACCCGATGGAAGAAAACTGTTCTATCAAACTGTTTGAAAGCGATCTTGAAAGTATGCTGTCTCAGGTACTCGCTAAAGCCCGTTCCCGTGATGAGAAATTGAAGGCTGCAAAGGAAAAGGCGGTAGAGCTTAAACATCAAAACGAGACAATCAATGATGTCTTGGATTTGGAAAAGCCAGCTTCTCTTACCAAAGAAGAATGCAAACTTTTAATCAAGTACCTGCTTGCAGAAAACAATGTTGTATTGGAAGAATACCGCATTTGTTATATGCGGGGGCTGATGGACGGAATGGAAATCAAAAAAATTGTAGAGTGAAAGTTTACATAGCCGCTTGGTTTTACAAAAAATCAGGCGGCTATATCTATCACGGCAAGGTGGAAAAAGACATAGTAAAGTGATATAATAAAGTGGCTTTTTGAGAGTCAATGTCAAGAAAACTGAGGTTATTTGCCTATGAAAAATATTTTGATTCACGGCTTGGGACAAAACAGTAAGGATTGGGATACCATTAAAAACGAGTTGGAAACGAGGGGAATTTTCCCTATCGTTCCTGATTTATTTAACCTTACAAAAGGCGGGAAATTAGACTACCCCACAGTATATCAGGCGTTCAGCGAGCTGTGCGAGTCTTACAAAGACAAACTAAATCTTTGCGGGCTTTCCCTCGGCGGTCTGCTTGCGCTCAATTATGCTATCCAGTATCCGAAAAAAATAAACTCTCTTGTTTTGATCGGAACGCCGTTTGAGATACCGAAAGGACTGCTGAAATTCCAAAATATTGTATTTAGATTTATGCCCAAAGCTGCATTTCAGAATATGGGCGTAAGCAAAAAAGATTTTATTCGATTGAGCAAATCAATGGTTGATCTTAATTTTATGGATTCGGCGGCAGCACTTGATTGTCCCGCCCTTATTCTTTGCGGCGCAAACGATAAAGCAAATATGGAGAGTGCAAAGCGGTTTCACGAAGCGATGAAAAACAGTAATTTGGTTATCGTGGAAGATTCCAGTCACGAAGTAAACAAAGATAATCCTCGAAAGTTAGTTAGTGTTTTGCAAGACTTTTGGGAAGGAAATTGATAAAGCAAATCTTGAATGGAGACAGAAAGATGAAATATATCGTGGACGATAAAAAGCTGGACGCAGCAACTTTTATTGCCTTTGTCAATCAAGTATGGCAAGGCAGCTATGATGTCGAAAAAACGCAGTGTGCATTGGCGAAAACGATCAACATCACCGCTTATGATAATGAGGCGCTGATTGGTTGTTTGCGTATTCTTACGGACGGATATTATTTTGGTACAATTACGGAGCTGCTTGTTCTTCCCGATTATCAAAAACAAGGAGTAGGCAGTAAACTTTTACAACTTGCAAAGGATAATACCCCTACTATGCTGTATTTTGGAGCGCAGCCGGGGATAGAAAAGTTTTATAAAAAAAACGGTTGCAAAAGAAGCTTGCAATCCTATGTGATTGAAAAGGAACGGTCATAACGAATATTTACGAGGTGTTTAGTGTGGAAGTCAAAAAAATAGATGATACTCAAATTACAAATGCCATTGACTTGATTTGGCAAACTTTTTTACAATTTGAGGCTCCCGATTATTCTGAAGAAGGAGTTAAGTCGTTTCAGGATTTTATTGAGAACAAAGAGATCGTCAAAACATTAGAATTTTGGGGCGCTTATGACGAAGAAGAACTAAAGGGAGTTATCGCAACAAACGAAAATCGGAAGCATATCTGTTGCTTTTTTGTGAAAGCACAGTATCAAAGACAAGGCATTGGTAGGGAGCTGTGGGACTTCCTACGAGAAAATAGTTCAAGCAAAACCATTACAGTAAATTCTTCTCCGTATGCAGTTCCGGTCTATCATAAACTGGGTTTCGTAGATACCGATACGGAGCAACTTTCGGATGGTATGCGATATACACCTATGAAATTTGAAAATAATTAGGACTTATAAAATAACAAATTCATTACATAGCCGCTTGGTTTTTACAAAAATCAGGCGGCTATATTTTTTGTTTAAGGAGGTGTTCGCTATGGGCGAAACAGACTACAACGCCCTGCTCTACGACAAGATGAAAGCTGAGCAGGATAAGTACAGGGACTGGCTGCTTTCACAGCCGCCGGAGAAAATTCTGAATCATACCTACGAGTATACGATGAGAGAGGACATTGTGATGTGTATGGAGGAACTGGAGCTTTCTCCGAAACAGGCAAAGGCGTTGCTCCGCTCCCTCTGCCCGCTTGATGATGTCTATAAGGAGTTTAAGGACAGAGAGGTTGAGCATATGGATACCATTCGGGATTCCATTGAAACAAGGGCAAACGATGTACTCAAACGGGATAAAAACAGAGAAAGCAGGTGAAGAAATGGTGCATAAATTGAAAACTATTCGTGCGGATATGCTGGTGCTGCAATGCCAGCTTGAAAGAGAATTGATCCGATATGTGAAGCGGTATCTTTGCCAGCCGCAGGTCACAATCATCACAAACGATAAGCAGTTTGCCTTTATGTGCGAGCTGTACGACTATGTGGAGAATACGGAGCTTCCGCCTGAAATGGTAAGTTCCCTTATGAAAACGAAAAATGTCTTGGAGCTGTCTTGGGACGAGTGGATGATGAATATCGAGGTAGAAGATATGGAGGATTCCATCAAGAAAGTCGCTGAGCTTCTCAGGGAAAGGAAGATTTGATATGCCATATATTCCGCCGGAGGTGGTCGAACAGGCTCGACAGATCGACCTTTTAACCTATCTGAGAAAGCTTGAGCCGGATAATGTTGAGGAAGTTAAAGGTACGAAAAATGTATATCGCACTGTTGACCACGACAGCTTGAAAATGTCCAATGGTAAATGGTTTTGGTGGTCGCAAGGTTTCGGCGGTTATAATGCGCTTGACTATCTGATAAAAGTCAGGAACTATTCTTTTACGGACGCAGTGGAAATCCTTACGGGAAAAGAACTGGCAAATTGGACGCCGCCACCGAAAAAAGAAGAAAAAACTGAGCCAAAGGTACTGCGCTTGTCGGAAAAATATCAAGACAGTAAACGGGTAATACAGTATCTTTTTAATCGTGGCATTGACTATCAGATTATTCAGGAGTGCATTGCGGACGGTGTGATTTTTGAAAGCAACGGGCGCTATCATAATGCGGTTTTTGTCGGGAAGGACGAAACAGGGACGCCCAAATATGCCGCTTACCGTGGTTTAGGAAGCAGTACCTTTAAGGGAGACGCATACGGAAGCGACAAGCAATATTCCTTTCGCCTGCTTGCAAAAGAGCCTTGCCAGTCGGTGCATTTGTTTGAAGCCGCCATTGATTTGCTGTCCTATGCCACTCTGCTAAAAGCTCAGGGTAAGGACTACAAAGCAGAAAATCTGCTCTCTCTTTCGGGCGTGTATCAGCCGAAGAAAGAGAGCAAAGACAGCAAAATTCCGATTGCGCTTTCCGTTTTCCTTGAGAAAAATCCACTTATTAAGACGATTCATTTGCACTTGGACAATGACAAAACGGGAAGGCTCTGTGCCAATACCTTAAAAGAACTGCTCAGAAACAAGTATGAGGTCTTTGACGAGCCGCCGAAGAAAGGCAAGGACTATAACGATTACCTCTGCATACAGCTTGGAATCTATAAATCCAAAGAAAGGAGCTATGAGCGTTGAATGTACGAATTTATCAGATCAATATGAAGCGTGACACCAACAATGTCGCCTTTATGAATTATGAGAGCCTGCCTAAATTTCAGGGTAGCTCGGAGATTGACAGCAGCCTCTATGATAAGGTGTTCGAGGGAGAAGTAAACTGCTTCACGCTGGAAAAACTCTATGAGATTTTCAATCTTGAACACCCCGCAGGATATAAAGGACGGTCAATGTCTGTGTCCGATGTGGTGGAGATTATTGACGGTAATAACGGAAAAAGTTACTTCCACTTTTGCGACAGTATCGGCTTTCGGTGGATTGACTTTGCGCCGGAAAAGACACAGGTCAGCGACCGTTTTCTATCGCTTGCCGAGCAGGAGAAAATATCTGTCCTGCTCATTCCGGTCGGTAAATCTCCGGTCGTAAAAGAGATACCGAACACCTATGAAGCGATGAAAGAACTGGTCGGCGGGGGCGGCTTAGACGAGTATATGCCCTTTGAAGATGACGCCGCTATCGTCTGCAATCGTGACGGAAAGCAAGAAAAGCTGCTGATGAATCGGGCGGTATACCAGCCGCCGAAGCGCATACAAATGAGTTACAGCGAATTGAAATCCCTTTTTCGGGAAGCAGAAAACAACAGACAACACCTTACCGCACATATCATTTTTACCGCCGATACCTTCAAAAAACCGTACAGCGAGTTTGAACGGACTTACGAGGTAAGCTCGGACAACAAGGCATTCCAGTCCCGTATGGGCGGCTATTCCATCTACGGCGCTTCTCTGGACGGTGTTGATCCGTGCCTGAGAATGGAGGGCTTGATGGCGGACGAAATGGGCGGAAAGGACGGTTGGAAAATTGAAAAATGCTTCTTAATTGAAGATTCGAGAGAGGTCGCCGACATCATTCACGGCGATTTTTTTATTGCCCGTTCCAATATCGCCGATGAGAAATACAGCAGCTTATCGAGCGAACAACTACTGAAATACAAACGGCTCTTTCGGTATCCGGAGCGATTTCACGAAACCGCACACGGGATTGAGATCGAACCGTTTAAGCCCGACAGGGCGGACAAAGAACGATAAATATCAGGAAAATACAGGGCAGCCCGACAGGTCTGCGTTAGCTTAGCGAGCAGACTGTTTGTATCCCCAAACGGGATTCAAACAGTAAAAGCTCGTTAGGGGCTGCCCCTAATACCCCAACACAGGAAAGGATTTTGACTATGCACGAATTTCTATTCTTTATGATAGGCTTCCTGCTCGGCGGCGTTATCGGCGTAATGATTATGTGTCTTATGCAGATCAACCGAATCAGCCGCACACCAAATATCCGAAAGGAGGACGATGAGAAATGAGGAAACGGAATGTAGACAAACATATTTGGTTTGACCGTCAGGAAGCACAGGACTTGCAGAAGAAAGCAAAGAAAGCCTGCCTGACCGAAGCGGCGCTGATCCGCCTGCTGATTCGTGGCTATGAGCCGAGAGAAAAACCGGACGAGAGATTTTATGACGCTATGCGGGAACTTTCCGCTATCGGCAACAATATCAATCAGCTTGCCATAAAAGCAAACGCACTCGGCTTTGTGGATTCGCAAATGCTGAAGAACGAGGCGCTGAGGTGGCACAAGTTTCAGGCGGCGATTGAGCGTGAATTTCTGCGCCCTGAAAAAAGCGGATTGAAATGGCAGTAACAAAGCTTTGGAAGGTAAGCGTCCGGCTCGGTCAGGTGCTGGATTATACGACCAATCCTGAAAAGACCGCCAACCCCGAATATTCGCCCGAAGATTATCAGGCACTCAAAGATGTGCTTGCCTATGCGAAGGACGAGGAAAAAACAGAACACGAGTTTTTCTGCGACGGGATCAACTGCAATGTGGCGATGGCTCGTGACCAGTTCATTACCGTTAAGGAACAGTTCGGCAAGCCGGACGGGATTCAGGCGTATCACGGGTATCTGAGCTTTAAGGAAAACGAGGTCACGCCCGAACAGGCGCAGCAGATCGGAATGGAGTTTGCAAGGAAGATGTGGGGCGAGCGGTTTCAGGTGGTCGTCACTACCCACCTGAACACCAAACATCTCCACTGCCATTTTGTCATCAACTCCGTTTCCTTCGCTGATGGGAAGCGGCTTCAAAATAAAGAAAAGTCTTGGTACTACTTCCGCCATATCGCCGATGAGATCTGCTTGGAACACAAGCTGTCCATTGTAGAAAAGCCGGAGCTGCACAGATCGCCCGCCTATCTTACGATGAAGGATGAGGCGGGTATGCCTACACGATACAACAACGCAAAGAAAGCGATTGACGAAGCTATTGCTATGAGCCGTAACCTGCGGCAGTTTCAATACGAACTGGGCGTAATGGGGTATCACTCGAATTTCAATCCCAACCGCAAATATGCTACGGTTACGCCGAAAGGCAGTGAAAAACCGATACGGACTTATCGGCTCGGCGAAGAATACACGAAAGAGAAAATCCTTGAGCGGCTGACTGCCAACCGGGATAATATCGTGTTCAAGCCGTTCCAGCCAAAGACCTATATTGTAAGGCAGTACCGCCTGCCCACAAGAGAAAACAAAATTCAAAAGGTCGGCGGTCTGTATGGCTTGTATCTATACTACTGCTATCGGCTCGGCTACCTTCCGAAGCACAATCAGAAACAACAGAATACGGCGAGGCTTCATTATCTTCTCAGAGACGATCTGATGAAGATGGACGAACTCACCAAACAGGTAACGCTGCTCGGCAAGCACCAGATCGGTACGGACGAGCAGCTCTTTTCATATAAGCGGTCGGTTGAGGACGAAATCAAAGCCCTTACCGCCGACAGAACACATCTCCGAAATGAAATACGAAAAGTAGATATATCAGATGAACGGCTGTCGGCGGCAAAGATGAAAATTTCCGCTATCTCCGAACGCTTGAAAGAGCTTCGCAAAGAAGTAAAACTCTGCGATGGGATTGCAAAGCGGTCAGGCGTAATTGCCGATACTCTTTCGCAAGTCAAAGCAGAGGAAGAAAAATCTCAAAGAAAGGAGTCCCGAAACTATGAACAACGGCGGTGACGCAGCAGAACAAATCGTCAGGCTTTCGCTTGAAGGATTTGAAGTGGCTGTCCGGCTCACAGGCTCGGCGGCAAAGAATATCGCTATTCTGTTAGCTTCCGTGCTGAAGCAGGAGATCAGCCAGTCGAATAAGACACGAGGGAAAGCACGGCTTACCAATATGATTAAGTCCGGCAAGGAGCTGAAGGTCTTTTCGTTCCAGCAGAAAGACTTGCCGAAGTTTACCGAACAGGCAAAAAAATACGGCGTCCTTTACTGCGTTCTGCGTGATAAAAATACCAAGAGCGATACGGCAATGGTCGATATTATCGCCCGTGCGGAGGACGCTGCGAAAATCCAGCGTATTTCTGACCGCTTTGAACTCGGTAAAGTCGATAAGGCTTCCATTGTTTCTGAAGCGGAAAAGGCTGTGGCAGACCGTGAAGCGACTGCCAATGAAGTGCCTACGAAATCAAGAGGCGAGATCATCGTGGAAGAAGCGATGGGAAAGCCAATGCAGAAGGAGGGAAATTCCCACCAAAACCCCTCGGTCGCAAAGACAGACAAAAGCCCTCTGTCCGAGCGAGACTTAGAAACGACAGGTACGCACACTGATAAGGGTGTCGCAAAGGCGGCGGATAAGAAGCCTTCGGTCAAGGAAAAGCTCGACCGATACAAGGCGGCTGCCAAAGCGGAAAAGGAAGCAGAGCGTACTGTGCCGGAGGTTTCCAAAGAGAAGCCTAAAACCCCTGAAGCCAATCGGCAGACCGTTCACAGGCAGCCGAAGAAATCTAAGAAGCCGAAAGAGAGGTGAGCGAAATGGATCAACTGAAGGAACACCCGCAGATCGTGGAGCTGTTAGACACGCTCGATAAAAACGGCTTGATGAAAGAGAAAAACGAGGTGCAGTCGCTGGTAAGCTATATCGGCGGTATGGAAGAAACGCTGACAGAAATGCTCGGCGAGCTTCAGGATATGCGCCGTGAAATCAATCTGATCCACAACAACACGCTGCGGAGTAAATGCCATACCCTTGTGGAAAAAACGGAGGGCAAAATCCGTCAGGGATTTTCCGCAGTCAAAAAGATGAAGGACAATCTGATCCAGTCAGCCGGGAACGCTGTGCGGGCGTTCCGGGAAAGAGGCAGGGACGCCCTCGCCGAATCGGTCAGGGCAATGAAAATCCCCGAAGCGCTGGATAAGCTGTCTGCTATGTTCGGCAGAATGTCAAAGGAGATGGCGCAGGATACAAAGAAGCTGTCCGCTATGCAGGCGGAGCTTCAGGGCGCAAAGGGACATTTGAAAAATATGGGGCTGCTGTTTATAGGGAAAGCCGCAAAAGAGGCGGAACATTCCAAAACGGATAAAGGCGTATTGTCAAGGCTGTCCCGTTTGTTTGAAAAAGCGCAGAAAGGATTTGCGTCTTTGGAGCAAAAGGCGATGGATACGGCGGATAAACTCAGAGTTTCCCGTGTGAAATCGTCTGTAAAGGAAAATCTCAGCAAATACAGGGCGGCGGCAAAGGCAGAAAAAGGAACAGAACGCAGCGAGCCGACCGTTTCCAAAGAAGAAAACCGCACGGTACAGGCGTCGGGGCAGGTCAACGCCCCGCACCAGCAAAAATCAAATCTATCAAAAGAGAGGTAAAAAGATATGACCAACGATTTTAAGAGTAAGCAAAGCAGTGGCGCAAGACCGCCGAGACTTTCGCCGGAGGAATACGCCGCCAAGAAAAAGGCGGAGAAAGAAGCTGTTTACCAACTGCTCGACAACACCGCTTTGGAAGTGGTGCAGTCGCCGGAAAAATTCAGAGCCTACCTTGATGTGCAGAGCCGTATGGATAGGTACACGGCGAACAATGCGCTGTTGATGTATAAGCAGTTCCCGCAGGCAAGTCAAATCAAGGAATTTGACGATTGGGCGGCTGAGGGCGTTAAGGTCAATAAAGGCTCCAAGACCTTTATTATCCTTGATCCGTATGAGTATACCAAGAAAGATGGAACAATCGGCATTGATTTCAACTTGAAAAGAGTGCTGGATGTTTCGCAGACCAACGGCAAGCGCCCCGCCGCCCCGACCGCTAACCGTGATCCGAGAAAGCTGGTAGCGGTTATGCTCGACAGCGCACCCATCAACATTGAGAGCGTTGACGAGCTGCCCTATCCTGATATGGGCGCTTTCTATAAAAACGAAGATCAGACGCTTTATGTGAAGCGGGACATCGGCGACAGCGTTGCCCTTTGCCAGTGCGTTGCTCAGGAACTCGGTCACGCCGAGCTTTCTATGAACAGCGAGGTATACAGCCGCAGGGATATGGGATTTCAGGCGGTGTGCATTGGGTATATGCTCTGTAAGAAATACGGAGTCGATACGCAGAACTTTGCGATTGACCGTATCCCCGATGAATTGAAAAATAAAGAGCCGAAGGACATCAAAGCCGAACTCGGCAAGACGCAGAAGGCGTTTAAGGAAATTACCGCCCGTGTTTCCGATGAGCTGTACCGTCAGAGGGCGGAACGCTCAAAGGAACAGGAAAGATAACCGGAGGTAGCTGTGATGAAAGAAGAACTCTACCATATCGCTTTGGACGATTATGAACACGGCGTTGTGATCCGTTCCCTGAACGATAAAAAGACCGACCTCAAAAAAGAGGGAAAGTCCACCGACGCCGTTGACGATCTGATTATCAAAATCGGTCACGCCCCAAGACGCAAGTTCAAAGTGGTAGAAAAGGAATCCTGCCGTGAATCGAGATAGCAACAAGCAGTCTGCGATCATCCTTGCGGTCATTGGGATTCTTCCCGTTGTGTGGCTCGGCTTATTGATAGCGCCGTCCGTCAAGGGCGGTCTGCCGGAGATACTGCCGAGCCTTTTGACTGTGTTTAACAATCCGTTTCATATAGAAATTTGCGAGGACAGCTTAAAAACTGTCCTCGTTTTGCTTTTGCTCTACGGAATGGGGATTGGGATTTATCTGTCCACACGGAGGAACTACCGCAGGCGTGAGGAACACGGCTCGGCGAAATGGGGCAGCGCAAAAGCCATTGATAAAAAGTACCGTCAAAGCCCGCCCTCGGAAAATAAGCTGATGACGCAGAATGTCCGGATCGGACTGAATGCGAAAAAGCACCGAAGAAATCTGAATACTTTGGTGTGCGGCGGCTCCGGCGCAGGCAAGACGAGATTCTATTGTAAGCCGAACTTAATGCAAACAAGCAATTCCTCTCAGGTAATTTTAGATCCAAAAGGGGAAATTCTGCGTGATGTCGGCAATCTGCTTGAAAAAGCAGGCTATGAGATCAAGGTGCTGGACTTGATTTCAATGGAGAAAAGCCATTGCTACAACCCGTTTGTCTATCTCAGGGACGACAACGATATTCAGCGCCTTGTGACTAACCTTTTCAAGAGTACCACCCCGAAAGGCTCTCAATCCAACGATCCTTTTTGGGATACTGCGGCGAGTATGCTTCTACTCGCCCTTATTTTTTATCTGCACTATGAAGCGCCGGAGGAGGAGCAGAATTTCGCTATGGTAATGGAAATGCTCAGGGCGGCGGCGATTGAGGACGAGGAGGACAACCGCCCTTCTCCCCTCGACAATCTGTTTGCCGATTTGGAAATGGATAATCCCGACCATATCGCCCTGAAATACTATCGTTCCTATCACTCCGGATCGGCGAAAACCCTGAAATCCATTCAGATCACTCTTGCCGCAAGATTGGAGAAATTCAATCTTGAAAGCTTAGCGGCGCTGACTTCCGCCGATGAGCTTGACCTTGCTTCAATGGGCGAGAAGAAAACGGCGCTGTTTGCGCTGATACCGGATAATGATTCGAGCTTTAATTTCCTCGTCAGTATCCTTTACACACAGCTTTTCCAGCAGCTTTTTTACTCCGCCGACCATATCCACGGCGGCAGCCTGCCGATACCCGTCCATATGCTTATGGATGAGTTTGCCAATGTGAGCTTGCCCGATGATTTTGACAAGATACTTTCCGTTATGCGTTCAAGAGGCGTGTCGGTATCCATTATCCTGCAAAATCTGGCGCAGTTAAAGGCTTTGTTTGAGAAGCAATGGGAATCCATCATAGGCAACTGCGATGAATTTCTCTATCTCGGCGGCAATGAGCAGAGTACGCACAAGTATGTGTCCGAGCTTTTAGGCAAGGAAACGATTGATACGAACACTTACGGGAAAAGCGAGGGGCGGAGCGGGAGCTACTCGACCAATTATCAGATTTCCGGTCGTGAGCTGCTTACCCCTGACGAAGTGAGAATGCTCGACAACCGCTACGCTATTTTGTTTATCCGTGGCGAGCTTCCGGTAATGGATTTGAAGTACGACATTTTGAAACACCCCAATGTGGTGTATACCGCAGACGGGAAAGGAGGCGTGTATCAGCACGGCGAAGTCACAAAAAATGTGGCGACCATTGAAACCTTGTATGTTGATCTCGACAGTGTTCCCGAAATGGAGCTTTCGGAAACGACTTACGAGCTGTTGTCCGATGAGGACTTTGAAAACTTAACAAATTGATTGGAGGAAAACAGAATGAACATTTTTCATAAGACGCAGAAGAAAGAAACCCGCAGACTGCCGATGACCGGAAAGGTAAAGAAAGGCTTTCGTTACTACTGTATGGCGGTTTTGAGCCTGACCGCTATTTTTGCGATGTCTACAACGGCTTTTGCCGCAGGCGATCCGCTTACCGTTGTCAATAACCTGTCCGATTTCATTTTCGGCTTTATCCGTGCGATTGGTCTGATCTTGCTCGGCTTTGGTATCGTTCAGGTAGGTCTTTCCCTGAAATCCCACGATCCTTCGCAGAGGGCAAACGGATTTCTGACGCTGGCTGGCGGTATCATTATCGTTTTTGCGAAAGAAATCCTCACTCTGATTACGGGCTAACCCTTACGCAAACGACACTCAGGGGCGTTCTTGGATTATTTTTCAGGAACGCCCCATTTTTCTTTTTAAGGAGGTGCTACGAAATTGAGTGATAACTGGGTAGTTCAGAATCTCCAGAACGCCCTCGAAACTTGGAATGAAAAACTCGCTGAGATATGGCAGCTCATTACGACTACGCCGCAGAACTTCAAAGGCGGCGGGATATGGGCGGTCATTGTCAATATCAACGGCGCTGTGCAGGCGATTGGTCTTGCGCTTTTGGTACTGTTCTTTGTGGTCGGTATGGTACGCACCTGCGGCAGCTTCAGTGAGGTAAAAAAACCGGAACACGCTGTCAAGCTTTTTATCCGATTTGCTATTGCAAAAGCAGCGATTACTTATGGTATGGAGCTAATGCTTGCCCTTTTCAATATCGTGCAGGGTACAATCGGCACGATTATGACCGCCGCAGGCTTTACTTCCGCACAGCAGACAACCTTGCCGCAGTCAATGATCGACACGATTGAAAGCTGCGGCTTTTTTGAGAGTATCCCATTGTGGGCGGTTACGCTCATCGGCGGCTTGTTCATTACGGTTATGTCATTCCTGCTCATTATGACGGTGTATGGAAGATTTTTTAAGTTATATATGTATACGGCGCTCGCCCCGATTCCGCTTTCCACCTTTGCGGGAGAGCCGAGCCAAAATGTGGGGAAATCGTTTATCAAAAGCTACTGCGCCGTGTGCCTTGAAGGTGCAGTGATCGTTTTAGCCTGTATTATCTTCTCACTGTTCGCTTCTTCCCCGCCTGTGGTCGATCCCAATGCGGCAGCAGTTACGCAGGTATGGTCATATATCGGCGAGCTGCTCTTTAATATGCTCGTTTTGGTCGGCTCGGTGCGGATGTCTGACCGGATTATCCGTGAGATGATGGGACTGTAAGGAGAACAGAATGAAACGAATATACAACAAATTCAAGGGCTACACCCTTGCAGACTGCGATTGCAGATATTGCCTGTATTACGGAGGGCGGCGGAAAGGCAAAGTTACTTGCCTTGCGGACAAATGTGTCTGCGCCGATGAAATCCGGCAGGCACAAAAACGAAAAGAAAGGAGTTCCTAAATGGAAGTCAAAATCAACAGAGAAATCAGGAATTACACAGAAGCGATGTTTTTCGGACTGTCACTGCGGCAGTTCATTTTTTCTGCCTGTGCCTGCGTGGTGGCGGTGGGTATCTATTTCCTGCTCAAGCCCTATGTCGGCACGGAAACCGTATCGTGGATGTGCATTTTGGGAGCCGCACCCTTTGCGGCTCTTGGTTTTGTTAAATATAACGGAATGACCGCAGAGAAATTCATCTATGCGTGGATCAAATCAGAGTTTTTAATGCCGAAGAAGCTCACCTTCCGTTCAACGAATACCTACTACGAGCTGTTCAAGCCGAGTATTGAAGCAAAAGCAAAGGAGGCTATGAAATCGAATGATTAAAACACTTACCAATCTCCGCAAGCAGGAAAAGGAAAAGTTTATCGTGCCGAAGGGCGTTCAGGATGTGATCCCCATTACCGCCATTTATGACGACGGTATTTTTCAGATCGGGAAAGACAAGTTTTCCAAGACCTATAAATTTTCAGATATTAACTATGCTGTTGCCAGCCGTGAGGACAAGGAAGCAATGTTCCTTGAATACTCGGAACTGCTCAATTCCCTCGACTCCGGAGCAACGACAAAAATCACAATCAACAACCGCCGTTTAAATCGGCTGGACTTTGAGAACAACATTCTTATCCCGATGAAAGGCGACAGCCTCGATGAATACCGTGAGGAATACAACAAAATCCTTTTGGAGAAAGCGACGGGAGCAAATGCTATCGTGCAGGATAAGTATATAACGATTTCCGTCAACAAGAAGAATGTTGAGGACGCAAGGAATTATTTTGCCCGTGTGGGCGCTGACCTAATCGCCCATTTTAGCCGGCTCGGCAGCAAATGCGTGGAGCTGGAAACCGATGAAAGGCTGCGTATCTTCCACGACTTTTACCGTGTGGGGGAGGAATCCTCTTTCCACTTTGATATAAAGGAAACCCGCAAAAAGGGACACAGCTTCAAGGACTATATCTGTCCCGACTCAATGGAATTTGAAAAGGACTACTTCAAAATGGGCGACCGTTACGGGAGAGTCCTTTTTTTGCGTGAGTACGCTTCTTATATCAAGGACAGTATGGTGGCGGAGCTGACCGATCTTAACCGCAATCTGATGATGTCGATTGATGTTGTCCCTGTGCCGACTGATGAAGCGGTACGGGAAGCGGAAAACCGTCTGCTCGGTGTGGAGACGAATATTACCAACTGGCAGAGGCGGCAAAATTCCAACAACAACTTTTCGGCGACCGTTCCCTATGATATGGAACAGCAGAAAAAGGAAATGAAGGAATTTCTCGATGATTTAACGACGAGAGATCAGAGAATGATGTTCGCCGTGATTACTTTCGTGCATACGGCGGATTCCAAAGAACAGCTTGATAACGACACGGAAGCGCTGCTTACCACAGCGAGAAAGCACCTTTGTCAGTTCGGCGTGTTGAAATTCCAGCAGGTGGACGGGCTGAATACGGTTATGCCATTCGGTGTGCGGAAGATTGATACCTTCCGTACCCTTACAACTGAAAGCCTTGCCGTGTTTATCCCGTTTCGGGTACAGGATATTTTTCACGAGAACGGTATTTATTACGGGCAGAATGTTATCAGCAAAAATATGATTATTGCCGACCGCAAGCAGCTCCTCAATGGTAATTCCTTTATTCTTGGTGTATCCGGCGGCGGCAAGTCCTTTGCCGCAAAGGGCGAGATTGAGAATGTGATTCTTTCATCAGAATCAGATGTTATCATCATTGATCCGGAGCGGGAATATTCACAGCTTGTGAAGGCGCTCGGCGGCGAGGTTATCCATATCTCCGCTACTTCCCAAAATCATATCAACGCTATGGATATGACGAAGGAATACGGCGACGGGGCGAATCCAGTCATTCTGAAATCGGAGTTTATTATGTCCCTGTGCGAGCAGCTCATCGGTGGCAGCAACCTCGGCGCAAAACAGAAATCCATTATCGACCGCTGCACCGCCAGCGTGTACCGCACCTATCAGCAGAATAACTATCAGGGCGAAGTGCCGACCTTGCAGGATTTCAGGGCGGAGCTTCTCAAGCAGGACGAGCCGGAGGCGCAGGAAATCGCCCTTGCCATCGAGTTGTTTACCAACGGCAGCTTGAACACCTTTGCGAAGCATACGAATGTGGATACCAATAACCGCCTGATCTGCTATGACATTTTAGACCTCGGCAAGCAGCTTATGCCGATTGGTATGCTGGTCGTTCTCGACTCCATCTTAAACCGCATTACGCAGAACAGGGCGAAAGGCAGAAACACCTTCATCTTTATTGATGAAATCTATCTGCTGTTCCAGCACGAGTATTCTGCTAATTTCCTCTTTACCCTTTGGAAGCGTGTGCGTAAATACGGGGCGTATGCGACGGGTATCACGCAGAATGTGGACGACCTTTTGCAGAGCCATACGGCAAGGACAATGCTCGCAAACTCCGAATTTATCATTATGCTCAATCAGGCTTCCACGGACAGGCTGGAGCTGGCGAAGCTCTTAAATATCTCCGACCTTCAGATGTCGTATATTACGAATGTGGAAGCCGGACACGGGCTTATCAAGGTGGGCAGCTCCCTTGTACCGTTCGCAAATAAATTCCCGAAAAATACGAAGCTGTATAAGCTGATGACAACAAAACCGGGCGAGAGCGCATAAGCTCCCGCCCCTTGTTTTAGAAAGGAAACGGCAATGAGAAAAAAGATTTGTATTGCACTGATGGCGGCGTTTATCGTCTTGCTCGGCGTCAGCAGCTATTTCATTATCGACCATTACAAGGAGGCGAAACATCAGGAGCAGATGTACGATTCTCTCGTACAGATCGTAGAGGACAGCGAAACCGAGCCTGTCGAGCCGATCATCTATTCGGAAGATAAGACGATACTGCCGGAGCTTACCGAACTGTACCGGCAAAACAATGATTTGGTCGGCTGGATTTGCGTGGAAGATACGAACATCAATTATCCCGTTATGCAGACGGTTGATAGTCCGAACTACTATCTGAAGCGTGGATTTGATAAAGAATACAGTTCTTACGGCTGCCCGTATGTGCAGGAGGATTGTGATGTCCTAAAGCCTTCGGACAATTTAGTGATCTACGGTCATCATATGAACAACGGCTCGATGTTCGCCGACCTTGAAAAATTCAAGGACGAGGATTTCTGGCAGGAACATAAGACGATTGCCTTTAACACCCTGACAGAGAAAAATGAGTACGAAATCCTTGCGGTTTTCAAAACCGTTGTTTACACCGACAGCCCGGAAGCCTTCAAATATTACCGCTTTACGGACGCTCAGTCGCCGGAGGAATTTGAGGCTTATATTGATAAGTGCAAGGAACTGTCCCTTTATGATACGGGCGTATCGGCGGAATATGGCGATAAGCTGATAACGCTTTCTACCTGTGAATATTCCCGAACAAACGGAAGGCTTGTCGTTGTGGCGAAGAAAGTAACAGAAAGTAGTGGTGTCAATGCTCCCGCAAATGACGGGGCGGCAGAGATACCGAGCTAACGCCCTGATTAAAAAGCTGTGCGCTAATTATGATGACGGAAACTGCCTGCTTCTTGATGACGGGGAAGGCTGTGTTTGTGTGCAGAGTATATCCTACTCGCTTTTGTGCAAGTATTTTCGCAATGCGGTACTTCCGGCAGATCCGCTGCTTGAAGCGGATATACTCGGAACACACCCTGACAAGTGTGTTTCCTGCGGCAGTCCTATTATCAAGCGTGGCAACAGAAAAAAATATTGTGAAAAATGCGCTGAGATCGCATACAAAAGGCAGCAGGCAAAGTACGCAAGGAAAAAGCGTACAGAATCGAAAAATAGAGGGTAAAAAGTCCTTGATTTAAGCGGCTTTTCAGCCCTCGCACTTTGAGGGGCAAGGTGTTGATACCTTTCCCCCTCTTTTTTTATTTCAAAGCGTCCACAGACGCTTGGAAAGGAGGTTTTCTATGCCTGATATTAAGACAAGGGATATTGCCAAAGGTACAATCAAAACGATTGATAAATCGGCAGTTGCCGCCGAACGTATGAAATCCGCCTTTATTCAGACCAAAGAGAAAGCGGAACACTCCGTTGATGTCCCTGAAAACAGTGCGGAGGAATACGCTTCTAACCGTTTGGAAAGCGGTATCGACCGAGTTTCCCACGAAGCCGTACACCAATTTGACAAGCAGGGGCGAAAGGGCGTTCAGGCGACAAAGCAGAATATCGTCAAAGCAAAGGACGGTATTCAGAAATTCAAGGAAAAGCGGGCGGCGCAGTCGCTTCAAAAACAGGCGCAGGCGGCAGCTCCACGAAAAGGCGTCAGTCAGAGTATCAAGGCGGTGGAACAGCCGAAGAAGGCAGTAAAAGAGTCTGCCCGTTCCGCAGGAAAAAAGACAATTAAGACGGTCGGGAAAGGTTCGGCGAAAACAGCGCAGAAAACGGTAAAAACCGCAGAGCGCACCGCTAAAACGACCGTCAAGACAGCGCAGCGTACCGCAAAGGCGGCGCAGAAAACGGTGCAGGCTACGGTCAAGGCTTCTCAAAGGGCAGTTCAGGCAGCACGGGCGGCGGCTCGTGCCGCCGTTGTCACGGCGAAAGCGATTGCAAAAGCGATAGCGCTTGCGGTCAAGGCGATTATCGCCGGAACAAAGGCGTTGATTGCCGCAATCGCCGCAGGCGGCTGGATAGCGGTTTTGGTGATTATCGTGATTTGCCTGATCGGTATGCTTCTCGGCTCGGTGTTTGGTATCTTTTTCTCAGGCGAAGATTCTGGAACTGGAATGAGTATGCAGACCGTTGTGCAGGAGATCAATACGGAATACGATATCAAATTGCAGGACGAAAAAAACTCGGTATCTTATGATGTCCTTGAAATGAGCGGCAGCCGTGCCGTTTGGAAAGAGGTGCTTGCGGTATACTCGGTCAAGGTCAACACCGATCCGGATAATCCCCAAGAGGTCGCAACGATGGACGAATCGAAAAAGCAGCTTCTCACGGACATCTTTTGGGAGATGAACGAAATAAGCTCCAGCACCGACACCAAAACGGAGACGGTCATTACCGAAACCGATGACGGTCACGGAAATATCGTGGAGACGGAAAGCACGGTCACGCAAACTTATCTGTATATCACGGTCAGTCATAAAACCGCCGATGAGATGGCGGCGCAGTATGGATTTAACGAGGAACAGAAAGAGTATCTCGCAGAGCTGCTTGCTGATGAAAACAATTCATTGTGGTCGCAGGTGCTTTACGGGATTACGGGGACAGACGATCAGATCGTAACCGTTGCGCTTTCCCAAATCGGAACAATGGGCGGCGATCCGTACTGGTCTTGGTACGGTTTTAATTCCCGTGTAGAGTGGTGCGCTTGCTTCGTTTCGTGGTGCGCTAATGAATGCGGGTATATTGACGCTGGTGTAATTCCGAAATACGCAGGCTGCGTCAACGGCGTACAATGGTTTAAGGACAGAGGGCAATGGCTGGATAACAGCGCCGAGCCTACGCCGGGTATGATTATCTTCTTCGATTGGGCGGACGAAAGCGGTCAGGACGGATTATCCGACCATACGGGTATCGTCCAAAAGGTGGAAAACGGCAGAGTTTACACAGTCGAGGGCAACTCCGGGGATTCTGTTCGTCAGAATAGTTATCCGGTTGGGTATTACGAAATACTCGGCTATGGTGCACCTGCCTATTAGAAAATAAATAGGCGTTGCCGACTGGCAACGCCTTACTTACATAATAAAAAAGAGTTCTAAATGATGTTAAGGTGGACTATCTGCTTTCGTAAAGTATGCCACTTGACGAGTCCAATTTAGACCTCAAAAATCAATTATAATTATACATAGTGTTGTCGGATTTGTCAATATGTCGGCAGAAAATAGCGAAAATTTTCGGCAGAAAATAGCGAAAATTTTCGCTCGAACCGATTTTTTAGAGCTCATAAAAGGGACTTAGGGGCATTAAAAGATAATAATAGCCGTCATTTCTTCCGTCAATACAAAAAATAAATGGAGGAATGACTTATGTCAAAAAAAGGTGAGAACATTTACAAAAGGAAAGATGGACGATGGGAAGGCAGATATATTCGGTGCTATGATGAAAATGGAAAAGCAAAATACGGATATATTTACGGTAAAACATATAATGAGACAAAACAGAAGCTGATATTGAAAAAGAGCGATACGGGCAAGCAGTTTGAGAACCTATCTAATAGCACTACCCTGTACAATGAAATTCTTGATTCATGGTTGCAGTCTGTAAGGATCAATGTAAAGGAGTCTACATACGCTCGCTATTCACACTTAATAGATACTCATGTTCGTACTCACTTAGGTCAATATCAAATTACAAAAATTAGTACGCAGCTTGTAGAAAGGTTTATTAAAAATCAATTAAGCAATGGACGATTAAAAGATGGCAGTGCTTTATCATCTAAAACCGTAATAGATATACTGACAATAGTTAAAAGTTCAATGGAATATGCAAAATACAATAATTTAAATGTAATTTGCAATCTTAGTAAACTGACAGTAAAGAAAAAAGACAGAGAGATGAGAGTGTTAAATTTATCGGAACAAAAGGCGCTGCTCAATGTTCTACTCCATGATATGGATTTGTACAAATTCGGAGTAATACTTTCCCTGTATACGGGTATTCGAGTCGGGGAATTATGTGCATTGCAATGGGAAGATATTAGTCTTTCTAATTCCATCCTCAAAGTACGAAAAACTATGCAGAGAATTCAAGATACCAATGTTGGCGCAACAGCAAAAACCAAAATAATTATTACGGAACCTAAAAGTCAATGCTCAATTCGTGATATTCCTTTACCGGCATTTATTGTTGACATAGCAAAACAATTTGCCGATGCACCAAAAGCATTTATTCTGTCGGGTGAAAAAAAGAAATATATAGAACCACGCACAATGCAAAATAGATTCAAGGCATTGGTTGTAGAGAGCAAAATTGATGATGCAAATTTTCACTGCCTTCGGCATACTTTTGCGACAAGATGTGTAGAAGTTGGCTTTGAAATTAAAAGTCTAAGCGAAATTCTCGGTCACGCTAACGTAAATATTACGCTTAATCGCTATGTTCATTCGTCATTTGATCTAAAGTATAGCAATATGAACAAGTTATCACTTCCCGCTTAAAGCCGTCAATATTTCCGTCAATAAGCAGCACAAATGTCCCGTAAAACAGGGCTTTTGTGCTGCTTATTCTTCAAGTGGCATACTCTACGAAAGTGTTTTACAGGAGGATGATATGTAAGGATGACTCAGCCTATTACAAGGAAAAACTATATGGATTATTGGCGATTCACACCTGAAGAAAAAGATCAACTTATAAATCGCTTGGCAAAAGAACTTCCCGCTCTTCGAGGTGCAGCGAAAGCTACTCAAGATGAACTTGCAAATGCGATTGGTGTTTCCAGACAAACATATAATGCCGTAGAAATGTTAAAAAGGAAAATGACATGGAGCACATATATGGCTTTAATTCTGTTTTTTGACTATAACCCTAATACACATGATACTATTAGACAGCTTGACGCATTTCCATACCATTTAGATGAATGCTGGTTAGCTGGAAAGATGGATCAAATGAAGGGGGATTAATATTGAGGGCGGAGAGCATAGAAAAAGAATTGCAAACTTTCCAAGCTGCAATAAAAAATTTAAGTTCAGATATAAGTAACGCTTCCTGTCTATGGAGCGATGAAAAATTTTCGCAATTATCAGCTTCAATAGGAGTAATTGCAAATCAATCCAAAGATGTACTTGTCGCAGGCGAAAAATGTTGTGCATCGATTGCTAAGCTAAATAAAATCATGGAAGAAAAGTATTAGGAGGTCGTAGCGTGGTAGATGTAACAACAGAAGCATTACAAACTGTAAAAAGCGCTTTGGCGACCTTTCAATCCGACATAGATGGTTTATCTATGCGTGCAACCAATAATGCAGACGATATTACAGAAGAATGTAAAAATCATATTAAGCAAACTAAAGCGGAAATTGTTCAGGTAGAAGCACAGATTGCAGCGTTAAATAAACAAATTGCTGGCATGGAAGCGAAGATTGAACAAGCGACAAGTCAATATAGCACTTTACTTACAAAAATTCCTCAATTAGAGAATAATATACATTCTCTAAATTCGAGGATTTCGGCATTAAACTCGCAAATAGCATCGTTGAGATCGCAACTTGCTAATACTGAAGATGATAACGAGCGTCAGCAAATTCAAGAACAGATAAATGTGTTAAGCCGTCAGGTTTCTCAATGCGAATCAGAACGCAGTCAGTTGGAAATTGACTTGCAAAATTACAAACAGCGTAAAGCGGAACTTCAACAAGCAATAAATTCTACAAAGTCACAGAAATTTCAATGCGAAAGCGAGTTATCTATTCAAAAGAACAGATGTAATAAAATAAAAGATAAACTCGAACGCTTGAATACGACGTTTAGCCGAGTTGAAGGAGATTTGAACGCTTATGTTGCAGCAACAAAAAAGTTTGAAGGCAACTCGTTAGATAAAGTTAAGCATAATACGACTGCTATTGAAAAATGCATGGAGAGTATTGAACACTATTTATCTACATCACTATGATTGTTTTAAGGTAGAGCCTTTAGTAATAAATAAACATGTTAGGAGGTCTAAAAATGGCTAATGGTGTGTCCGTTGAAAGTGCTGCCATTCAAGGAGGTATTGGATGTTGTAAGACATCTATTCATGAGTTGGAAAGTGCATCAAAAAGCCTACAAAGAGCATACCAACAAGCAGGATCGGGAGGTTGGAAAGACCAAAAGTATGCTGCATTAGGTGGTATTGTTGAAGAATGTTGCAGTGCATTGACAAAGCCTATAGCTGAATTGCAGGAATGTATGAGTAAACTTAATGATTTGCTTCAGGCTGTTGGCGAATATGAATCAGTTAGTCTATAAGGAGGTAAAACATGGCGGTTAAAGCTTCTCCTGAAGCAATACGGGAGATGAAGAAAGATATTTCTAATACTATTCGTGATATTGAACGAATTAGTAGTGGCATCAAATCAGGTATGTCAGCGACATCAAACTGGGATGATGCTCAGGCGGCTCAATTCAATATGCTAATGCAACAGATAGCAAGACTAACGGCAACGCCTATTGATACGCTAAATGCAGCATTACCCAAACTGGAAAAATTGGCTCAGTCTTTAGACCAATATAATAAAGTTAAATTCTAAATTCAGAGGAGGAAAAAGATATGGCTTTTTGTACCAAATGCGGTGCTCAAATATCAGATAGTGCTGCATTCTGCACTTCATGTGGACAACCAACTTCTAATGCTGAGAAAAAACAGGCGGGAAGCGATGCCGGAATACCAACATTTACTCCACCGACTCCAACGTTTACTCCACCGTCTGATGCTAAGCCAACGTTTAATGGGCCTGCTTGCTATTATCATAGTGATGAACCTGCTGTAGCACAGTGTGCAAGATGTGGTAAGTATATCTGCCAAGATTGTTACGACAACTACGGAGTGTCTGGTGGAGAGTATCAAGGTCATGCTCTTTGCTATGATTGTTGTCAACAGTTGGTGGCAGAAAACATTGCAGATTTAAAGAAAAACAAAAATAAAATAAAGTTCCAATTTATTTTATCAATTATTGGAATGGTTATTGGTTTCATTTTGGGTATGTCGGCAGGCATTGAATCTGGAGATATAGGTTCAGGATTTGTTTCAGGATTGATTTTTGCTTGTGTCGGAGGTGTGTTTTTAAGCGCTTTAAAAGCATTCTTTTCGCTTTTGTGGGATGCTATTAAAATCGCTTTTGCGGGACAATTTGGTATACTCACTATACTTTCAATTATTTTTCAAACAATTGTAATTGTATTTAAGTGTATTTGGGTCACCATTTCTAATACATTTTATTACATCAAATATCTGAGGGAAACTTCAGGATTCATTGAGTCCGACACTGCTGCTCTTCAGCAAATGAAAGATTACATGGAATATACTCTGGTTCGTAACCAGAACAGAGGTGTTGACATCGAAACCCTGCTCAATCAAAAGAGCGAACTTGCAGACAACTCTTATGCTCGTATGGTTCAGGAAAAGGGCGAAGAAGGCGCAGAAGCTGCACTCAGAGATTGTGTTGCTACTATTAACGAAAACGGCGAAATCATCAGAAGCTTTAATAATAGAGCTGCTTAATTACATAGGAGGTATCGTAAGATGGATAACAATGTTAATAACGATGCAGTTGCCGCAAGAAGAAGAGCTTTGGCAGAAGCATTACGTACTGGCGAGCCGGTTGTTGTAACCGCAAGCGGCGAAGTTGAAAAGAAAGAGGATGCCGCAGATCAAGGTTTGTCCGGTATTCAGGTTCCTGACGGCAAATTAGCATAGGGAGGGAACGCAATGGCTTATTATTGGTATCAAAGCGATCCGCAACTTTACCAAATGGAAGTTGCGGCGATGAAAAAGTTTTTCCCGTCATTCACAATCAATCAGCTCCAAGACGGCTCAGGCAGACTGTATTGGAGAGGTAAGGTTCAGCCTACCGGAGAAGGTGGTATGGTATGGGATATTATGCTCATCTACAAAAACACCCATCCGCATGTGGGGAGTGCCCATGAATACGGTGGAACAGTACAAATTCTTCCTTTGAGTCCAAGACTTAAAGATGTTGCGGACAAAGTAATGCCGAGCGTTATGGCTACTTATAACAACAATTACGATGAAGTTTGTCGTAGAGGTTTTGGCCTTGGTCTGCCGCATATTTACAGAGATCAGTTCGGTCGTAATGAAGAATACTTTATTTGTACTGCTGATCCTAAGTATTTCAAGGGAGATATGACACAGTCCACTTCTGCCGCATCAGCGTTAAGCTGGGCTTGCAAATGGATTATTCTTTGCGAGATGTGGTTAAACGGTGAGATTGGCGATGATGTCGCTATGGAAGGCAACTATTAAATGCCTAAGCCTCCAAACTCTCTTGCAAAACGCAATGAGAGTTTGGAGGCTTTGTTTTTAGGCTGGAGGTTTAATATATGAGAGTAGTTTTTTCAAACAGAGCATACGCTTCTGTTTTAGCTGAAACAACTGAAAAGATTAAAACGGAAACCGGTGGTTTGTTTTTAGGAACTGTACAAGATGATACTTGGTACATTATTGAAGCCATAGACCCCGGCCCAAAGTCAATTTTTGAGGTTGCATATTTTGAATATGATCAAAAATACACACAACATTTAATCAACAAAATTGCTAATCTGTATGATAAGCAACTGACTTTAATCGGTCTGTGGCATCGTCATCCCGGCTCTTTCGACCAGTTTTCATCTACTGATGATGGTACAAATGCAAAATACGCTTCTATGAGAGAAGAAGGAGCCATTTCTGCACTCGTCAACATAGATCCCACCTTTAGAATTACGATGTATCAGGTAGAAAGACCTTGCAATTATCAGAAGATTGTATATGATGTTGGCGACAATCTCATTCCGGACGAACTCTTGAAATTCAAAACACCGGAAAGATTTTATTCTATTATGGACAACATTTTGTATCCGTCTGCAACGAGCAGAACATCAACTGACGGATACCACAAGTCAGTTAGTTTGGCATCTTTTATGAAATTTATTTTGCCGCAAATGAAAGATGAAGAATGTACTGATGTTGAAACAAATAATCTACTTGGAGATGAGTCTACACAAGAACAACTCATTGACGAGATAGTTGATGATTTAACATTTATGGCAGATACGCTTGGAATTGAAACGGCTATTTCGCTTGATGACAACTATCTCACCGTTTATCAGGAAGCGATTGATAAAACAACAAAACTGTATTTTATGCTTTCGGTTGTAAAGCACGCTGTCGTACTTTCTTACGATGATAAGTGTTATACGTATCGCAGAGGTCTTTTTACTGAAGCATTTGGTAAAGCCAAAGCTGAACGAGAGAGAAAAGGCGAATCGGAGAGTAGAGTTAAACCGAGAAAACAAGCGGGAGTTATTGACTCCGTTATAAAGATAATTAGATTTAACAGAAACGAGGAATAAGAATATGGAGATCAAAAGACCTAAAAATTTCTTCGGAGAGGATATACCTCTTACAGTTTTTATTTCCGAAGAACAACTCCACAACAAGGAGTGTGTAAAAGTTTACGGTAAGTATTTTGAGGATACAGGAATTTTCAATGTTTTCCCTGCTGAATTATCTGATAAGGGCGAATATCTTGGTGATGTTCTTCCTGAAGGTAGCACACCTTCCGTTGAAGGCTTCTGCGGTGTAATTACTAATGAAGGAATTGAGTTTTATTGGAGTGGAGAGAAGATTGTAACCGAGTCATATGGTTTATATCAGAGCATTTTTTCAAGAAACAAAGGTATTCTTGAAACTGACGTTATGAAGAAAAAATGTGCAGTTATCATCGGTTGTGGCTCTGTTGGTAGCTTAGTAGCTATGGAGTTAGCAAGAGCAGGCGTTGAAAAGTATGTATTGTGTGATGCTGATACGCTTGAATATCACAATGTATGTCGTCATCAATGCGGTATTGAAGATGTTGGTGATCTGAAAGTAAATGCTCTTAAAAGAAAGATCTTGAACATCAATCCTAAAGCAAACATAAAGACTTTCGGCGGTATCATTCAGAATATTCCTAAAGATATTCTTGATGAAATGTGTGTCCCGTTTGAAACTATATTTGTTGGATGTGGTGATAACAGAACAGCCGATGTTTATGCAAACAAGATTGCTATCTATTTCGATGCAGCTTTTATTTCTATAGGATTTTGGGAAAGAGCTTATGCTGGAGAAATCTTCTATTATTTGCCGCATAAGAATATGCCTTGTTACAAGTGTGCATTGGGTAGCGGAGATCTTTCCGGTCGTGTAGAAGCAAACCATCATGTTTATTCAAATCAAGAAAATGTTGAGAGCGTTAAGTTTGAACCCGGTATTTCTGTTGATATTAATTTTATTACAAGTATTGGTATAAAGTTAATTATTGATATTTTGAACTCTACTAATGAGGGGTATATTCCTCGTTTGCTAAACAACTTAAAACAATACACTCTTGTTTGCAACACAAGTAATCCTGAGATTGGCGGCGAAATGGTCGAAATCTTTAGCTATCCGTTGCAGGTTACAACCTCTTTGGTTGTAGGATTTGGTAAAGAGTGTGACGGTAAGTGTAATTTCGAATTAGAAGCAAAGTAAGAAATAAGCCTATTTAGGAGAAAGGAAGGCGTTTATGAAAGCTTTAGCTCAAAGTGAAATTATTGCTTTGATTACCGACTTGAATGCGTTTGCGGATAGTGCTGAAACACTCATCAATACTACACAAACGAATTATGACAAAGATAAAAGACTACTCCTAAATAGGCATAGTAGTGTTTTGTCAACATTGGACAGCACATATAAGGCAAACTGTGCTTCTGTTGAAAATAAATCGAAGCAAACTATTTCTGATGCGAAAAAAATACTTTCAGAAATTACTAAATTAGATGAAAAATTATCGAGTGTTGACAAGTATTATGTAAAAACAAAAAAGAAGAAAGAAGAGCTTTTGTCAGATACCACAAGTGATGTTTATGATGATGCGACCGACTATTTCAATACACTCGAAACCATAAAGGAAAGCTTCAAAACAATTTATAAGAAGTATTCAGAGGATATTCTTCCCGGTCTTATCAACGGCTTAAATTATCTGTTTTCAAGCCAACGTAAAAAGGACTATGAGGAACTTATTATTCTTAGAAATACGGTTGCAGCCTTTGTAAAAGAAATCGAAGAAATGCTACCACCTCTTACGGAAGAAAATCTTGCCACGCTTAAAGAGGAATACTTTACTCAGCGTGGCACTACGGTTGAAAGACAAAAAAGCGAACTTGCCGTTTTTGAAAACAATCACTTGGCAACATTAGATAAAGTTGCAGATAAAATATGCACTGACCTTGATAATATTCTCCCCGATGAATTTGTTGAGTATTTGTTTGCAATAATGGCGAATTATGCAAAAGCGGTACATAAAGTAAACGCTTCAACAGATGTTCAAGATGAGGTCTTGAATATTTGTTACGTCGATTATCCCATTGACTTCTTCGTTGAGTCCAAAATTGTTGCATCTATCATCAAGGAAAAGTGTTCTAAACTTTTAGTTGAAGGTGCAATTCGATTACCGATAATGATGTCTACGAGAAATGCACCTGTTTGGATGATTACAAACGATAACAGCAACAGTACCGCAGTGCAAGCGTTTACTCATTCAATTATGTATGGATTGCTTTCTTCTTGCCCGGTCGAAAAACTAACATATACCATTGTCGATCCTGAAAATCGTGGCAACAGTATAGCGCCTTTCTTTGATGCGAAAAAAAAGCTACCGGAACTGTTTGGCGAAAAAATTTATATCAGCAAAGATGAAGTTGCTGCAAAAGTTAGTAAGCTGAATGAAAAAATAGAGAATATTCTTCAAGACAGACTTGGAAATCAGTATGACAATATCTTTGACTATGCAAAGAATACGCCTGATTACGACCTTAATGTTGAACTTATTATGCTCTACGATTTTCCAAGAGGTTTTGATGAGCGAACTCTTGCAGAACTCAGAAATGTTTTGCGTAACGGCAGCAAATGCGGAATTTACACAGTAATTTCACATTTACCTGATTCTGATAATACTCGATCAAGCGAATATCAGCAGAGTTTACAGTCCATCATTGACCTTTCGACTGTTATTAACCAAAACGGCGAAAACTTTGTACTGCGTGGACTTCCCCTCGTTTATTACACAATGCCTGAAAAGATTGAATTTTCTAAGTTCTTTAGTAAATATATGCTTATTTTTGAAGGTATTAAGAATCGTGGTATTGCTTTCTCACCGCTTATTAGAAAGCTCATTGAAGCGAAAGACTCTATAGAGCTTGACGCACATATCGAGCAAATTTGCGAGATGATGAAGAACTACGAAAGAACGTATGCACAAGTACCGGAAATCAATGCGGTATTTCCTTCATTGGTTACTTTAGGAAATGTTCTGTATCCCGCCGATGTATTTTCTGATAGTGTTGGTTATCAACACATCGTTGAAAAATTTGGAATAGAACGCAAGGCGGATACCGAGAATACTTCTTTTGTCGAGTTACCGCTTACATTCGATTTGAGAAACTCTTTCAATTTGTTCCTGAATTGTCCTGAAGTAAGTAGTAAAGCTATGCTCACCTTTACACACCACGTTATTTGGAGCTTTCTTTCTTTTATGCCTGTTACAAAGGTAAATATATGTGTGTTTGACAGTGAGCAACGAGGAAATAGCATTATTCCGTTCCTTGATTTCCGCAAACGCTCTCCTGAAACTTTCGATCAAAAGATTTATACAGGGCAGGAACAAATGTATGATCGTTTGCAAAAAATCAATTCTCAGATTGACGAGTTCATACAAGAAAAATTAGGAAATAGGTACAAAGATATTCTTGATTACAACTTGAACACACCGAACAGAGCTGAACCCGTCACACTTTTGGTTTTATATGATTTTCCAAGTGGTATGGACGGAAGAAGCATTGACTTGCTAACAAATATCTTGAGAAATGGTAACAAGTGCGGAGTATTCACTATGATCTGCTACAATCCGAACATAACATTTTCTCGTTACGAGAGCATTGATGAGCGATTGGAACAGATTTCGAGATATTGTGCATCTATCGACTATAAAGATGGTCATTATAGTCTGTTACCTTATAATTTGCAGATTAACACACCTGAATTGCTTTCTTATAATGCCACTGATGCGTTTATCGCAGATTATATTGAAAAGAGTGAAACAATCAAGAAACAAGGACTTTCTTTTAAGGATATTATTTCTAAGGATTTGTTCTCCTTAGATTCCTCTAAATCACTGAAGATACCAGTTGGTGTTGGTGACGGAGATAGTATTATCAATATTACTATTGGCGAAGGTTCTTCTCATCACGGACTTATCGCAGGTGCAACGGGTTCAGGTAAATCTACTTTACTTCATACCCTTATTATGAGCAGTATGCTCCACTATAGTCCTGACCAACTCCACTTGTATCTAATGGACTTTAAGAGTGGTACTGAATTTAAAATTTATGAGTCGGTAAAGCTTCCTCATATCCAACTTCTTGCTTTGGATGCTATGCAGGAGTTTGGTGAAAGCATTCTTGAAAATCTTGTAACAGAAATGGAACGTAGAGGTTCTCTGTTCAAAGAAGCGGGACAAACAAGCCTAAAAGGATATGTTCAGGCTACCAGACAGCCCTTACCAAGAATTTTGGTTATTATGGATGAATTCCAAATCTTGTTCAATGACTCTACAAACCGTAAGGTTGCAATGAATTGCGCCGAATTAACCAAGAGAATTGTTACAGAGGGGCGTGCATTTGGCATCCATTTGCTTATGGCAACACAATCCACTAAAGTTATCTCTGATCTTACTTTATCACGAGGAACTATTGAGCAAATGCGTATTCGGATTGGCTTGAAATGTGGGGAGGACGATGCTCGTTATTTATTTTCAGACCAAAATGATACAAAGGCTTTGGCTATGATGAAGGGTCCTATCGGTACTGCCGTTATGAATCTGGACTATACCGAACAGTCCAATATCGGTTTCAGAGCTGCATACTGTGACGATGCAACACAGAAGTATTATCTTGATTTAATCAGTGAAACTTTTGCCGAACAACCGTCTACATTGCAGACCTTTGAGGGTAGCAGAACAACTAACTTAGTCGATTATTTTGCGGATGCCAATATTGGCACAACATCCGAGCTTCCGGCTCAAATTCATATGGGTACACTTATAAAAGTTGCTCCGCCTTTCGCAATTTGTATTGACAAGAAAAAGAAACACAATCTTTTGGTTTGTGGTTCTAATGAAAGAATGGCTAATACCATTTCTAATAACTATATGATTTCGGCTTTGCTTAATCGCAATGCAACAGTCTACTGTATTGACGGGGATAAACTTGTTGGCGATGACGATTCGGCAGATTTCTATGATACTCTTGGTGAGTGTAGCATTCGATTCAAAGTAGCGCAGGATCGTGCTGATATTATTAAGTTTATCAATGAAGTTTATCAGAGTTATCAGTCTTGGAAAAAGCAGAATAGCGATGATGTAATTTTCATGGTAATCAAAAACTTACAATTTTTGGATATTGTTAAATCTATGTTCAAAGGCGATGTAATTGATGAAAGCGAATTTATTGACGAGGTCTCTGCTGAATCTGAGTTTAACCCCGCCGATCCGTTTGCAGCAGTAAATAATATGTTTGCAAACAGAGGTAATGACGATAATATGTCGGTTGGTGAAAAGCTCATTAAGATGGTAGAAGATGGTTCGGGATTTGGTATTCATTTTGTAGTAACTTCGCTGGAATATCAATCTGTAAGAGAATGTATGTACTACGGTGAAAATATCCTTACTAAATTCCCTGAACGCATTATTTTCTCTCTTGGTTCTAATGATGCTGATAATCTTATTGAGAATGTTTCGGTTGCAGGCTTGAGAGATAATACAGTTTATTTCACAGATGGCGTTAAAAACACATTTCAAATGAAACCTTATATTACACCTTCTGCAAGTGAATTGAAGAAACTGTTTAATTAAGTGGGAGGCTATGCCATATACACAGAGGTTTACGCCTTTGTGTATATGGCATATTCCCAAAAGAAGGAACAAGAAATTATGATTGATGGATGAATCCGAGGTGATATTTTGAGTGTAGTTAATTCTGATTTGAATACTTTATTGCAAACTGTAAAGAATATGCAAACTGCAATAGATAGTATTGAAACAACAAAAGCTTCAATATCTACAAAATATCAGCAACTTGGATACGGTTGGAATGATAAAAAGTATAAGGACTTAGGCGACGTAGTTAACGCTTGCTCAAAGTCGTTAAATACAATCTTAAAAACGCTTTTACAAGGAGAAAAATATGTTGCACTCCTTGTGAAAAGTTTGCAAGAATATGAGAATGCTAATCTTGCCGGTGGAACTCCACCGCCAACTTCTAATCCTGCATCAAACACAACTAATTCCTTGTCAGGAAATGATAATAATGCAACAGTAAAATTGGCGGGTAAAGAATGGTCGGACAATCTATCGCCTTCTGAACGATCAGCCATAAGAGATTATACAGGCACTTCGTATGTTAATATTAACGCTGTTTTAAGAGGATTGGCATCTGATTTTGACGCCGGAAATCACGAGAGGGCATCTTTAATACATAGTGCTTTAAGTCAAAGTAGTATCCCTCAGTCTTGTACCGTATATAGAGGTGCATCGCTTAGTTCGCTTGGCAATTATGCAAATGCAACCGATGAGGAACTAATAGGCAACATTATAAGCGATGATGGTTTTATGAGTACAAGCCTGAATAGAGAGGATGCGTTTGGCGGAGAAATCAGATATGAAATATCAGTTCCTGAAGGAGCGAATGGTGCTTATGTTGGTTATTTAAGTCACGCACAACACTATGAAAGTGAAGTGTTATTCGATTGTGGACAGATGCTACAAATAACTGATGTAAGACGAGATATGTTTGGAAACAGAACGATTGTTGCAAGAATGCTTGTGTAACGGAGGAATATTATGGATAAGTTTTGTTGGAAAGAAAATGAGGTAGTTATCACAAAATCACAATGTGACTTATGCGAATTTCAAGCCCCAAAATGCAAAGATAGTTGTGCTAAATATGAAAGCAAACCCGCAGAGGTGCTTTCAAATACCATTAAATGTCCTTGCTTTAGTAGAAAAGGAAGAATTAAATTATAAATCTTGACCTTTACACACTTATAATGCAAGGGTGGGATAATATTGGGAATAGTAAATGCTGATGTTACTGAACTACTGCAATCTTGGAATAATATAAAGACTGCAATTACAAGCATTGAAACAACAAAAACGTCAATGACGAGAAAATATCAGCAGCTTAATGGCGAATGGAAAGATAAGAAGTATAAAGAGTTGGGCGATGTTGTTCAAGAGTGCAGCAGAGCCTTAAACGAAATATTGAAGATCTTATCCAAAGGCGAAAAATTCATAGGTTCACTTGCAAAAAGTTTGCAGGAATATGATAATGTTAATTTAGATGGAAGTATGGGTTCAGACAATGCCTTTGTTCAAAGCCTGAGAAGTATGACATATTCCGCAGGTGAAACACCTTCCTATCAGTATTGTCTTGGAGTATTGACGAGGGGTAATGTTCCCGAAGGTTATCTTAATGTAATATCAGAAAGACACCAAAACGGCGAAACGAGAGTACGCAGAGTATTTGACCATTTTACAAATCAAATGTTGATACAAGATGCGAATTATCCACCTAACCAAACGGCACATTACGCACCGATGAACTATGAGGGACACCGCAGAGGTGTTTATTATAATGCAACATCGGATATGACTAATCCGAGAGGTGCAGGCACTACATATTTTCACGAGTTGGCTCATATGATCGACCACGCATCGACAGGTTATCAAGGGAATTTGTCAAATACTCCTGAATTTGGAAATGCGTTAATGCAAGACGGTCAACGGATATTACAATTATATAACAATCTGCCCCCTGATCGGCAGAATGCTTTTTTAACACGCATACGCTCAGATTCAGCACATTCTTTCTCGGACCTAATAGATGCTACAACAAATGGTCAATTACACGGAAGTTACGGACATTTAAGAGAATATTGGACTCGTTCAGGTAATCTACAAGCTGAAGCGTTTGCACACTTTTTTGAAGCGTCTATGGGTAGCGAAGATAAACTTGAAATGCTTGCTAATTTCTTCCCAACTGCGTTTGGCGTGTTTTCAGCACTTATTGAATCAATACAACCCGACCAATATGTTCGGGTATTAGAAAGGAGCAGATAACGAATATGAATATAGATAAAAAAGTTTCTGATTTTATGAACGCCTTCATTGACACACCCGAACCGAGTGTGGATCAGGAATACTATCAAATAGAAGAACAATACAAGGCTATATTTGGGCATACTGTTCCAAGAGCTATGTTGCCGGACAGTATTTCTATGGGCAGCATCAAATCCGCTATGAAAACTTGTATAGAAAACAAAAAAGATACTCTTTTTGAGTTGCTCAGTGTTGAACTGAATGACGAGTATCTGTACTAAAGGAGAAACAAATGGATAACGATAACATAATAATCTTAAACGATGATGAAGGCAATGAGGTTGAATTTGAGTTTTTAGATCTCATACCTTATCGTGGTAAAGAATACGTTGTTTTATTACCTACTTCAGATGATGCAGATGAAGTTGTTATTTTACAGCTTGAAGAAGCTGATGATGAAACAGAAAGTTATCTCAGCGTTGATAATGAGCTGACTTTGCAGGCAGTATTTGAGATATTCAAAGAGAAAGCAAAAGACACATTCAATTTTGTAGATTGATTAAACCAATAAAAAGGAGGCGGCTCAATGGATATATGGCATAGATTAGGGAGAATATTCAGACTTTCAAATTTAGGCACATTGATATTCTTCTTGTTAAATATCGGGCTAATTTTAGCATTGTTCTGTCCCTATGGCGTAACCTTTGAAGCGGCAGCTCCTTTGGTTGTATGTTACATAGTCACGGTTATAGTTAGTTTATCTCCTATTGGAGAATGGACGCTTGCAACTTTAGCAGGTGCAAAAGAAATCAAGCGTAAAGATATTAAAATTCGTTTGATTCCTTTATTAGAAATTGTTTTTGAGCAGGCTAAAGAAAGAACGCCGTCAATGATAAATTTTATACGATTAAAAATTATTCACGACCAATCCCCAAATGCTTTTGCGATTGGACGAAGAACTATTTGCGTTACAGATGGATTGCTTAACCTTTCTGATGAGGAAATAATGGCAGTATTCGCTCACGAAGTGGGTCATTTGGCTTACGGGCATTCTGCAATACAATTACTGATTGGCGGAGGTAATTTGTTCATTTCGGGATGCTTGCTGATAATTAAAGCAATTTGTTGGATTATAACAGGTCTTTGTGGATTGATAACCGGAATAGCAACCAGAAGCTTTTTAGCTGGCATATTTGCAACCTTAGCGGCAAGTATTTCAGCGGGATTAATATGGTTATGGACAAAATTCTGTATGTTATTTCTAATGTGGTCTATGCGACAAAATGAATTTGTTGCGGACGAGTATGCCTATAAACTGGGATACGGTGAAATATTAGCAAGTGTGTTAGATAACCATATGTGTTCGGCTCCCGAAAACGGATTATTGAAAGCTCTGTACTCGACACATCCCCATAGTGATGAACGGGTGGCTCGCTTGCAAGAGTTAGGATGCACTTATTCTCGATATTGAATTAGAAGATTATATTTTTATTTTAAATAAGCAAAAGACCGCCAATCGAAACTGGCGGTTTTTTGCTTACTTTATAACACTCCAATGTCCGGTTTTTTTGGAGCCTTTGCGTACAATCAAATCTTTTTGGAGAAGCACTTTTATGGCTCTATCTACTGTTCTTGTAGATATGTTAAGCTGATCGGCAATTTCCTGACGGGAATTTTGCGGAGCTTTTTCAATGAGATGATAAACCGCTAACTCGCTCTTGTTCAGATAAAGCAGAGCCGGATTTAATTCGCCATTTAACTCGCCATTGTCGTCATTTAACTCGCCATTTAATTCGCCATTCCGTATCGTGGCATTGAGCATAAAGGCATTATCACTATATTCCGGTGCAGGAAGTCCGGCGTCAGCCATTTCCTTAAACATACGGTCAACGCCTTCGCCAAATTCTTTCACATAATCATACTCTTGCAGGAAACGAGCGATTTTGGGATTGCGTGAAAAATGCACGGTACGGATATTGCTCAAACGCACAATGCCGGGGAGAGTGCCGGGACTCTCTACGGTAATATGATCGTCAAACATTTTTATCTGAATGTCCGTTCCTTTAATGCTGTAATCTCGATGGGCGATGGCATTGATGATGATCTCTTTCCAAACGAACTCAGGGTATTCCGGCGTGGTGTGAAATCTGCCATCGTTTCCGAGCCGTGTGCGCTCCTTAATTTGATCGCCTACAAAGTCAAGAGACTGGCGTACTATATCAAGGATTTTTCCCTCGAAGATTTTATCCTTGATAACATTCATTTCTGTGCCGACCTTCGCCTCTGTCCCGTCATAGCGGATAAAACGCACCCTTGCTCTCGGAAAGAAACGCTGCGGCTCTTTCCCGAAAAGAAGAAGCGCCGCTCCGCTCATTTCTTCTCTGCTATCGTGCCGGACAATGTAATCTTTGTTTTGCCTGATGTATTCCTCAGCGGATTTGGAATAGCCGATCTTCTTGCAGTATTCAGCGACAAAATCCATATCAATATCATCTAAAGCAGACCGGAACACAGGCTCATCTTCATAGTAGCGGGAGCCTTTGGCGTACATAAGCTGTAAGCGTTCGTCAAAGTTCAGTTTCTTTGACTTGTCTCCCATCCGGTAATATACCTCGTCTTGCTGGTTGGCGTGAAGCTCAGAGCTTTGGGGAATCGTCATAATCAAAAGATGATTTGGATTCCCGTCCTTGTCCCTGCACTCAACCGTTTCGGTCGTTACCATGACCGAAGGAGTGCAGTAATCAAAGGGGACACGGAGAATGTCGTTGATATTGTTGGTATATGCGTCTATACCCGTTATATCTCCATTGTCCTCAATACCAATGACAAGTGTGCCGCCATCTGCGTTGGCGAAGGCTACGATATGATTGGATAATCCCTTAGCGTCTTTCCTTGCGCTTTTGCGGTCAAAGACCTGATCTTCCTTTTTCGTACATAATTCTTCAATCGAGTATTTCATATATAGACAGCTCCAATCTGTTGCTTTATTTCAAAAATTGATTGCGGTATTCCTGATGACGGAAACGATAGCCCTGTGCGATCAGCGTGTCCGTTTTCAATGCGACCAAGTTTATATCCGAGTGCATTGCCCGTGCGATCTGCTGAATATCATACCCATTTTCGATATATTCCAGTATTTCATCATCGGGCAGGGAAATTTGGGAAGCAAAGATGTTTGCCTCGTACTCCATTCGGCTTTGCCTCATATCGAAAATATTAAATTCCTTGAAGCCGCCAGCCTTGACTGCTTCTTCTCTATGTAATGCGTCGTGTCCGATCTCGTGCAGCAATACGATACGCTCCATTACAGGGTGCAGATCGTCTTTTATAAAGATAAAGCGGTTACGCATTAAAACCTTGTATGCCCCTCGCTGCTTCTTGAACGATAATGGGATAACTTCTATCCCCAGTTCTCGTGCGATTTTATGCGGATCGTTTGTGCCAAGCTCATTTGTCAGACGATTCGCCTTTCTGACAATCTCCAAAGTCTGAATATCCAAGAGCAAACACCCCCATTCTACTGTCGGTAAGTATATCTTATCAAATGCACTGTCCGAAAAGGAGGACATCAAGCGCTATTTTCTATATTTTTTGGGAGTGTACTTTTTATTCTTCTCTTTGGCGATCCAGTACGCTTCCTGAATGCCTTTCATCATCTCGTCCAAATCCTCATCTGCAAGTTCGCCGCCTGCAAAAAGTCCTGTAACTTCTGCCATAAGCTCCTTTGCCTGTCTTGCGCCATTGCGTCCATATTTAGATTCGGCGTTCAGCAAAAATTCTTCATCATCTGTAAGCAGATAGTTGACATCGACCTTCAGGACTTCCGCCATCTTATAATAGGTTTCCCTTTTTTTCGGATAGCGGGTGCCAGCCTCATAATTCGATACTGTCCGCAGAGAAACGCCGATTGCTTTTGCAAACTCATCTTGCTTTAAGCCTGCCTTCGTGCGGGCTTCTTTTACCTTTTCACAGAATTTCATTTCATCTGACCTCCAAATTATTCGACCTGACTTAAAAATATCTTGCGTATCCATATTGACAAGCGCAAGTAAATTTCGTATAATGTCAATATGCAAGTAAGTTGCGTATATATAATAACCGAACTTGCGTGTTTTGTCAAGGGAGTTCAAAAAATTAGCTTGAACTTTTATCTACCAACAAATGATACCCGTTTTAAGGATTGAGGCGAACAGATGGGACGGAAAGATACACTCGCTGCGAAAAGCATTCGCAAAATGTACGAGCAGCTTAATTTGAATCAATCGGATATATTCTCGAAAACAAAATTGCTTCTCAGTGTATACCGTGATGTGGTCTGGATCACACTGAGCGAGTCTACCCGTGTGAATGAGGAGCTGGTATATTACGGAGAGGAACTGGACAGCGTCCTTATCTATTTGGAGCTGTTTGCGCCAGATACCGAGAAGCAGGAGTTTGAGAGCCGTATCAGTGCTTTATTTGAGAACAAGTGGATGGTTGACCTGATTGATACCGCTATGGCGAAAATATATGACTACCATAACAACGGCAGGCTGTACCACGAGATCATATCGAAAAGCTACCTGACGGCGTTTCGGTATACAGAGAGCGAGCTGCTCGATTTCTTGAATATGGAGCGCAGTACCTTTTACGACCGGAAACGGGAAGCGATTTTGCTTCTTGGCGTATCCCTGTGGGGATATGCTATTCCGTGCTTCAAAGGAATCTTCAATATGAAGGGAGCTGATGAAAACAGCGATATTCCCGATTTTTTCAAATAAAGGCTTGTCCGACTAAAGTCCGACGAAATCCCTACTGAATGTCCGACCTTGCGTATGCTACACTGTGTATGCTGCCCGAAGAACGGCTTTCGTTTACGGAACGAGGCTGAAAACAAAATGGCAGAAAATTGGCGCAGTTTTGCCGATGATACGAAAAAGCAAATCTGTTACAATTAGTATGCCTAAAGCTTTGAGAATTTTTCTTGATTTTCAAATGCTGGTTGAATATCTTTTAGGCGGCAATACAGCAGCTTAGGCAAAACGAATTGAATATGTGTTTTGAAGAAGCAGTTATAGCTTTCAGCCTTCGGGCTTGAATGTTATAGCTGCTTTTTTTGTGCAGCCCTTTTCGCTTTTGTCAGGCGGAAAGGGAGCTTTATGTCTATCGCAATATGGCAGGCGTTTATATGCAGGTATCCGTGATCTCCGAGTTTTTGATTTCAATTCAAAAATTCAATTTAAGGAGATTGCGAGATGGCAAACACATTAAATAACAAAAAAGGTCGAGACGATAAGAAGTATAAGGTCATCAATCTGAAGTATGAATATGAAGGATATGAGGGAAGCGAAAAATGGGCAATCATATCCGAACTGTCCGAAGAAGAACTGTTTGGGCTGTACCCCGATGAAATGCGGCGGTATAGCCCTTTTGTTTTGTTATCTGTTGAACAGGGAAAGGTAATCAGCGATTTCAAAGCAAATGAGGACAAGCATAGGAAGCGCAGCATAAACAATGAGGACTACTTTGGTTACAGCGAGGGACTGACGGAGAATTTACATGCCGAAGCTATCGTACCCGATTTTGTGGAGCAGCAGGAGAATGAGGAATATTGCCAACGGCGGGAGGAGCTTAAACAGCAACTATTCGCTCAAGCAATAGCGAGTCTTACCGAAAAACAGCGTAAACACCTGCTTTTATGGTATGTGGAGGGAAAGACCTCGGCTCAAATTGCAAGAGAGGATGGCGTTTCTGAACAGGCTGTGAGGAAGAACGCTCAGGCGGCAATCAAGAAGTTTGAAAAATTTTTTGGGGATTTTTTTAGAAAATAGGTTGCGTTTTGGCATTTCAATTCCAAATAAGTGAAGGGGTTATTTAGTCCGGACATAATTCCCTTCACATTTTGGAAAGTGAGGGCTTATATATGCAACCTAAAGATAGGAAAACAGTAAGGCGTGGAGAAATCTACTCCTACGATTTCGGAACAACCGAAGGCTCCATTCAAAGCGGTCGCAGACCTGTGTTAGTTATACAGGCAGACAATTTCAATGAAAAAGCACCGACAGTGATCGTGGCTTCCATTACCACGGTAATCAAGAAGCGCTATTTACCGTCGCACATCATTTTAGACGACCGCTTTGGACTGGAGAAACCGTCAATGGTTCTTTTAGAGCAAATTCAGACGGTAAATAAATCTTCTTTGACGGATTACATTGGATTTGTTGAAGATGAGAGAATCTGGAAACAGATCAATGCGGCTATTAAGCAAACCTTTGGGCTTTGGTTTTATAGTTTGCAGAGAACGGGCGATATTCGCTGCCTTTGCAGTAAATGCCTGAAGGACTATATGAACAATCCGAACTATATTGTTAGGAGGCTCGATCCATTCGCTTCTGAAAAAGACAGGTGCGATAAGTGCAATAACACAGGTTGGGATTACATCATTTTTGATAAGCGCAGCGCCCTGAGAGATAAGGGGGTGCAGAAATGAGCGAGAACAATGTAAAAAGAAAAGCGCCGAAATATGAAGTACCTTTATGGCATAAAAGCAATTTGTCGATTGAAGAAGCTACGGCATACACGGGAATCAGCAGAGACAAATTATACGAGATGACAAACCGTGAAGATTGTCCGTTCGTTTTATGGATCGGGAATCGCAGGTTAATAAAAAGGCAGGTCTTTGACGAGTATATTGCCAAGATGTACTCGATATAAGTTGTTTCGTCAAGTGTGCGATAGGTCGATTCGCATAATTGGCTTATCGCCTCACTTGCATTATGCTGTAACCACAAAACACAAGGAGGTTACAGTAATGAAGAACGAAAGCGATATAAGCCGGTCGTACCAAGTCCCAATTTGGCATAAAGCCACTCTTTCAATGGAAGAAGCAATGGCTTATACAGGGATAGGAAGGGACAAACTCAGAGAAATGACCAATCGTGAGGACTGCCCGTTTATTCTTTGGAACGGAAGCAAGAGATTGATCAAAAGGCAAGCGTTTGACGAGTACATTCTTAAAGTGTATTCCATTTGAGAGCGGAGGTGCTGAAACAGTATGGAAGAAAGAAATGTACGATTCGATGTCCCGATATGGCATAAGCTGAACTTATCCATAGAAGAAGCGGCAAAATACTCTGGCATTGGCAGAGCAAAGCTTTATGAAATGACGAATAGAGAGGATTGTCCTTTTGTCCTATGGGTTGAAAGTCGGCGATTGATAAAAAGAAAAGAATTTGACGAGTACATCAGCAAAGTGTACTCGATTTAGGAGGTATCGTTATGGACGATGAAATTTTAAGGTATAAGCAGCGACTTGAAGAACAAGCAGCGCAAACACCTATATGGGAAAAAGCGTGTTTAACGATTGAAGAAGCTGCTGAGTATACAGGTATCGGACGAACAAAGTTAAGAGCATTGGTACGGCAGAAAAAATGCTCGTTTTCAATGCCGATTGGCAATCAGATACTCATTGTACGGGAAAAGTTTGACGCTTATCTAAAAGGGCGAAAGCGAATTTAAGTGAGGTGGATTAGAATGGCAAGCACAAGGAGAAAAGACAAATCAAGAGTGGTACTTCGTGTCGGCGAACTTCAGAGAAAAGACGGTACATACCAGTATTCTTGGACGGATAAGAATAAGAAACGCCGATATGTGTATTCCAAGTCTCTTGATAATCTGCGGGAAAAGGAAGCGCAAATAGCAAAGGACATCAGCGACGGGATTAAGGCGGAGGCTCGGTATACGACCATAGATGAACTGTACGCTTTATGGAAAGACCTGAAACGGGGGCTGAAAAACAATACCTTTGAAAACTATAAATATATGTATGAAACTTTTGTCCGCCAGCAAATAGGGAATAAGCGGATTGCAATGCTGAAGAAATCGGATATTAAGAGGTTTTACAACTACCTTGCCGATGAAAGAGGCTTGAAAGCCTCAACGATTGACAGTATTCACACGGTACTCCATCAGATTTTGGATATGGCGGTTGACGATGACTATATCAGGAATAATCCGTCTGACAATGTTCTGAAGGAGCTGAAACAGTCCCATATATTTAAGACCGAAAAGCGCAGAGGTTTAACACGACCGGAGCAAGAGCTGTTTCTTTCCTATCTGAAGGACACGCCTAAATATCAAAATTGGTATTCGGTCTTTGCGGTAATGACAGGGACAGGACTTCGTGTAGGGGAACTCACGGGACTCCGTTGGTGCGATATTGACTTGGAGGAAGGTATTATAGATGTGAATCATACTTTGGTCTATTACGACCATAGGACTTCTGAAGGAAAGAGAGGCTGTTATTTCAATGTGAATACGCCAAAGACAGAAGCTGGAAACAGGCAAGTGCCTATGCTTGACTTTGTAAAGGAAGCCTTCAAGATGGAAAAGGAACGGCAAGAAATGCTGGATTTGCATTGTGAAGCAACTGTTGACGGATACACGGATTTTATCTTTATCAACCGCTTTGGACAGCCGCAGCACCAGTCCACATTGAATAAGGCGATTCGCCGGATTATCCGTGACTGCAACGACGAACAGTTTTTGAAGGATGAAAATCCTGAAGTGTTGCTTCCGCATTTTAGCTGCCATTCACTCAGGCATACATTCACGACGAGAATGTGCGAAGCAGGCGTCAATGTCAAAGTTATGCAGGATACACTTGGGCATAAAGATATTTCTACAACGCTTAACATTTATACGGATGTTACAAAGGAGTTGAGGCGCTCAGAATTTGAAGGTCTTGATTTTTACTTCAAAACAGTGTAAAATATCGGGTGTGTTGGATTTCCATAAAGGAATATCGGCACACCCGAATTTATTGTATATATCGGTTGTATTGGCTGGACGAGCTGACTACATCAACTACATCAAATCTTACACATTTCAATCCGTATAAGAGCGGAAACCTGCTGTAACCTTGAATTGAAGATTTTGATTTTAGCGAGATATAGAAGGCTCTCGTTGAAATCCGTAGCTTGTAAAAGGGAGTCTGCTTTCGTCCCGACAATGAAGTCCTTAGATGGTGTAAATAAGAAAAATG